>Ga0316605_10000029_pt1 | contig 250686 bp, 193 predicted proteins | sample OWC_soil_day20_n_FD_207666 | JGI IMG/M metagenome (GOLD analysis project Ga0316605, IMG submission 207666) | Wetland soil microbial communities from Old Woman Creek delta, Ohio, United States - OWC_soil_day20_noCT | ecosystem: Environmental > Terrestrial > Soil > Wetlands | place: USA: Ohio... | reverse complement strand
GCTTATTATTGTTCCAAAAACGAAGGTCTTCTTCTTTTATATCAAATTTCACTTCTTTTTCTTCACCCGGTGCCAATTCCACTTTTTGGAAATTTTTTAATTCTTTTATAGGGCGTGTGCTCGAAGCCACTAAGTCCCTGATATAAAGCTGAACTGTTTCAACACCTTTGTACTTACCCGTATTCTTTACCTTCACAGTTGCATGCAGGATTCCGTCATAGGTTAATTGGGGCGCTTCTAATTTTATTTCCGAATACTCGAACGTAGTATAAGACAAGCCATAACCAAAGGGAAATAATGGCTGGTTGGAATTATCAATATAACGTGTAACGAAGAATTTTTCACCTCCTCCTTCAGGACGTCCTGTGTTTTTATGATTATAGAAAATAGGGACTTGTCCCACTGAGCGTGGGAATGAAACCGTGAGTTTTCCTTGTGGATTAAACTTTCCGAATAAAACATCTACTAACGCATTTCCAGCCTCATTTCCCGGAAACCAAGCTTCCAATATGGCATCCATATTTTCGGTTTCCCAAGGAATAGATAACGGACGACCGTTGAATAAGATCAGAACTATTGGTTTGTTGAGTTTTTTGAGCTCTTTTAGTAACTCTTTCTGAATGCCGGGCAAAGAAATGTCACTTCTTGAAGATGCTTCGCCGCTTAGCTCTTTAGATTCTCCCATTGCAACTAGAATAACATCGCTTTTCGATGCGGCTCTTATTGCTGCTTTAAATCCGGAACGGTCGTCTCCTATCACATCACATCCTTTTTCATATTTTATTTTTGTTGTGCCTCCAAATCGCGTATTTAATGCGTCTAAGAATGTTACCATATCTTTAGGATCGCAACTTTTCGACCAGCTTCCGGGCATATCCTTTTTAGAATCTGCCAAAGGTCCGATGACCGCAATTGATTTCAAATCTTCTGACAAAGGCAGTACCTGATCCTTATTTTTCAACAATACCATAGACTTACAAGCTGCCTCTCGAGCTAATTTAAGATATTCCTTTTTTAAAATAACAGTATCTTCCCGCTGCTGATTGCAATAACGATAAGGATTGTCCATTACTCCTGTGAGATATTTCATTTTTAATACTTTTCTAACAGAGTTTTCTATTTTCTCCACACTTATTTTTCCTTCTGAAACTAATTCTTTCATGTGCTTCAAATAAGCGGACGACTCCATATCTACATCAAGTCCTGCATTAAAAGATTTCATAGCTGCATCTTTTCTATCTTTTGCATATCCATGCGTAGCTGTTTCTCGTATAGAACCCCAATCCGAGACAACAAAACCATCAAATTTCCATTCGTTTCGCAAAATATCAGTCATCAAATAAGAGGAAGCAGAAGTAGGAATGCCATTTAACTCATGATAACCAGCCATCAGCGTACTTACACCGCTTTCAACGGCAGCTTTAAATGGTGGTAAATAGATATTACGCAACGTAGCATCACTTATATCTGCTGTATTATAATCACGGCCATCAATTGTAGCTCCGTAAGCAGCAAAATGTTTGGCACATGCCATTACTGAACCCATTTCTTTCAAATCAGTACCTTGATAGCCTTCAACTTTTGCTTTGGCGATAAGAGAAACTAAATAAGGGTCTTCGCCTCCACCTTCCATAATACGTCCCCATCTGGCATCGTGGCAAACATCCACCATGGGTGCAAATGTCCAGTGAATTCCCATAGCAGAAGCTTCATCGGCTGAAGCCCTTGCAGTACGCTTCATCAAATCCAAATCCCAACTAGCTGATTCGCCAAGCGGTATAGGAAAAATAGTCCGGTAACCGTGTATAACATCGAACCCAATCAAAAGAGGTATTTTTAAGCGCGATTCTTCTACAGCAATACGCTGGATTTCACGAGTTCGTTTTGCTCCCACAATATTAAACACCATACCTACATCACCCCTTCGTATGGCATCCTCATCGTCTTCACGGGTAGTTATAGGGCCTGTTGGATTCATCCGACCCGCATAAAGATTTAGTTGTCCAATTTTTTCGTCTAAAGTCATAAGACGGAGAATTGAATCAATTTTTTGATCAATGTTATTATGTTGTGCTGCTACGTGAATACAAAAAGAAGAAATTAAAAGTGCAGCTAAAATTCGAGTTTGTTTCATATCAATATTTTTACCAATTATCAGTTCTAAATGGAGCTACGGGTAATCCGTAGCGGTCGAAAAGTGAAGCTTTTGAATAATTATGAAAAGCGTAACGGACAGCGACCGGGTTCAATAACTTGTCACTCCAGACAGTAAGTTGTTTGTTCTTTAAATCAATTATTGCCTGGGCAGGGTAGAAAATTTTGTCCTCGCCTGCGATTTCAAAAGATTCAAGAGACTGATTAATTGGATGCGGATACACTTTAGCATTCAACTTTTCAAACTCAATATAAGCTTTGCCCTCTTTTACTTCCATCGATTTGTATATAAGTGTTTGATATCCGATATTACTTATCCCATAGTCCTTAGCAAGAGCCCAATATGTCAGTCGCTTACCTACGTCTTCCTTATTAGCAGGATGGATAAAATCACGACTTCCAATATCTATCGTTGATACCATTCCCGAATTTGGTATCGCTTTCAAAAGCTTTTGCTGCATTTCGCGAAAATATGCGGCTGATAAACCCTCTGGATTGTCATAAGCATAGGGTGCTATTTCAACAGCGTAGAAAGAGAAATCCACGCCCCACCTATTACGATAATCTTTTACCATTGCAGGTAACATTTTGGAGTACTCTTCAGCATTATGTCTATTGCTCTCACCCTGATACCAAAGCATTCCTTTAATTTTAAAATTTGTCAAAGGCGCTACTTTTGAGTTGAAAAGCACGCAAGGTTGTTGTTGAATGGGTTTAGAAATTTCTTTGTCGTCGTGAAGGTGTAATAGATTCAGATTGAAAGATTTTGCAGTTTCTTCGCTCAGCCAAGATTCTACATTTGATCCACCCCAGGATGACACAACAATTCCAACGGGAATATTTAGAGTCTTTTGAAGGTGTTTTGCGAAATAATATGCTGTAGCACTAACCGAAGCAACATTTTTAGGATTGTTCAAAAGCCATTGTCCTTTACAATCTTCCTGTGGTTTTTTATTGTATTGTCGAGACCAACCGTTTTCATCAAAATCGGTGGAGAATATCCTGATAGGTATTGATTCATTCGCACTTGCAATTACTTCACTCGATCCTGATATTGGTTCAAATTCAAATCCTTTCATAGGCATTTCCATATTGGATTGACCGGAACAAAACCAAACTTCACCAATCAAAATATTTTTTAATATCAATTCATCTCCATCAGTAATCTTTATGCTGTATGATCCTCCTGCAACAGGAGTTGCGATATTAACTAACCATTTTCCTGACGAATCACTCTTTGTTGAATACGTTTCCTTAGTCCATGAAGGAGAAATTTTCACTTTTTTATTTATACTGGCTTTACCCCAAATTTTCACATCGGATTGTTGTTGTAAAATCATATTATCGCCCAATATATTTGGCAATGTAATTTTAGCTTGCATCAACAACGGCAATGCGGCTAAACAAAATAATAAGGTTGTTTTTTTCATGTGTATTTCCTTTTACAAATCAAATTTGATAATATGATAACCAAAAGAATTTATTTCATCTTTAAAATTCCGCTGTGTTCTGTTTTTCGATCCGAGCAGGGATTCGTCGACAATCAGATTGAACTTTATTGTTTTAGCCCGATCATTGAGCAAAACAATAAAGAGAGTTTGAGAATCTTCGCTCAAAGCCGTAACGTAATCTATATTTGGGTTATCAATAGTAATTAACCCTTTGCGAAGAATTAAATTTGCTTTTTGTCCATCTACAGTTCCCGGTGCAAATCCCGTGACTTTGTGTGTTCCTACTTTTGGTGTCATAAATCCACGAGGGAAAACGACTCTGCTGTTCGAGCGCAACTCAGCTTCGGCAAGTAAATAATCGTAAATCCATCCTATTTGCCACCAAGCATGATGAGGAAAAAGTCCGGAACCAAAATCGAAGCGATTCCAGTAATAAGATGCAACTCCGGTATCCTCATTCACAAAAGCATCCTTACCCAAAGACCCTAAACGAGCCATATCGCGAAAAATACTGTCCTTTGTGACAGAATATAATTTAAGAAAGTAGGCACAATGACTTGCAAGTAAAATAGGGCCTGCATTAACAGCAGATCCCATAGAGCCTCCATGCTCGAAACTAAGACCAACCTGACTCAATTGCCAGTCCTCGAATTCCTTTCCTTTTTTATATTTTATCTCCCGGCTTGGAATAGGGTGTGTATATATGGATGTTGTGTACATCTTAGCAGTTTCAATGGCTGCATTCAAATACTTTTGATTTTTGGTTATTTCATATAAATCATACATTGCACCAGAAATCTGAATAGTAGCAAAGTCATTTACAAACCTTGCATCCCCACATACACCTAAGAAAAATCCATTTTTAATCGACCTCTCAATCAACCAATTAGCCCCTTTTTCAGCAGCCGTAAGATATTTTTTATCTCCAAATAACTTATAAGCAATGACAAGTCCATAAAAAGTCGGACGATAATCGGTTAAATCGGTATAAATCGGCTTGTGCGTGGTTCTATCATAAGCAACCTCCCAACTTCCATCTGACTTTTGCCATTTTAGTAATCGTTGTGCTCCATTTTTCAGTAATCTTTTAATCTCTTTATTTTGTGGTTCAAAAAGTAAAATATTGCCAAGGTCGGCCATAGTGTAATAGGTTATTGCAATAGGTTCAAAATGATTACCCCATTCTTCGGTAAATTTCTTCGATTTAGCCAAATAATACTGACCCTGAACAGCCCCTTTAAAAAAACCTTTGTCAAATTGTTGCAATATTTTAAAATTTCTTATATCTGGTACTTTTTCGTTCTTCAACAATGAATCTTGACTCAACTTTGACAACATCCAAACAGCTCCTATGTCTGAATTTTTCATTGCATCATTATCTGCACCTAAAATCCCCGACATATAAGATTGAGCAATAATTTTCTTTCCTTTATATTCTTCAAAGTTCCACAAAGCTTTCTTGTCATCTAACACATAATCGTATAATTTTAGAAGTCGATTAGTCAATGACTGTTTGTTTTCTTTCAGTTCAAACGAATAGGGAAGATTGTAGACATCGTATACGGCGTGTTTGTAAACGGTATACCAGTCAGAGTTTTGGAGAGTTATTCTTACTTTGAATTCAACAACTTCTCCTTTCTTTAGGTAGGATCCGTTCTCACCCAAAACAGGATGATAAGCCATTGGTGTCAACTCAGAATCATGATTCATGTGCGACAAAGCAATATTCCAAAGTTTCACATGCGTAACTTCATCCTTTTCATAAGGATTCCTGTCCTGACCCGGTTCAGGAATTATGCCCAAAGTCAATCCTGATTGATTACTCATAATAGATGCCATCGTAGTAATTGTACTTTCACGGCATAAAACAGGATAGTTGGGCAATCCTTGTGCATAAGCGTATGACAAAGGAAATGAATGCTGAATTTGATTACCCTGGTAAAATCCCGGAACCAGTGCCCACGCCAGGTCTTTCTCTTTTAGCGTGCTTATAGTGGGCGTAGGTAATGAATAATAACCATCCTTTATTGCTGATAAAGAAATATTTAGAATAATATCGGACTGATATTTTTCATCAAATTTCCATGTTACCTTATATAATCCATACAAAGTCTGTTCTTCAAATGTAGCCACATTATCTTCTACCCGTCCTTGAGTAGGTAAAAAGCTATAATAGCTTCCTGCCTTGTTCATGGGGACAGCGGAAACAGCTCTTTGAAAATCGGGCCTCACGTACTTGAATGTTGACTCAGGAAAATCAAGCGTGTCACCATTTTCTACCATCACTAATGGCTTTATAGTTGGTTTCACAGTATCATAAAGCAGGCTATATTGCCCAGAAGGGCTACCAAAAGCTTTAAGTCCTTCATGAGTTTTTCCAGCGAACGAAACTAATACCCACTTTCCATCGCGATTCTCCCACTCTATATTTATTTTTCCATTTGAAAGCATTAAACTCTTTTGTGCGAACAAAGATATTGACCCTCCTACACACATAGCAGTAACCAATACTTTAAAACACAATTGCTTTATCACTATTATTTCTTTTTGCATTATTGTTTTATGGAAAATTTTGTTATAATTATGCTGACTACTAATAATTTATTGGTTAAGGATGGTTGGGACACCTTATTGTCACCAACCTCCTACAACCAAGAAACAACACAATTTTTTAAATATAAGTACGAGCTAAATGATCCAAAAGTTCGAATTAATGTAATGTTTTAAAACAAATATCATTATTAATCATCTCCCTTATAAATCAATCGCACAACTATTGGAGCATTATAACCTAACCCGATAGCTCTGGCGTTACCTTTGCCAGTAGCTGCATTAATCTCCAATGTATTGCATTGGGTAATACTATTTATGGCATAAGTCATGTGCAGTCCGTTAACCTGACCAAATTCACCCAGATATAAATTTCCCGGGGATGCGACTCTATTAGTCCCACTTGGCGCCATATTCATTCCCCAAAGGTTCATCTTACTACCTACAAGTGTCTTAGCTCCTACTAACAATGCCGGATATGCCGCGGGCGCTCTTAGTACCTCCAGATAGTCACAAGCTGTAAGTGCCGCATTGGCTAAATTCACAAAATCCTGTACTTCAGGCACTCTCCATTTGGCAGGAACAAGCAAATTAGGCCAAACCACTGCTGATGAGTTATTTCCAATCATTTGTACCCGATAGTACATTCCTGCCGTTGTACGTAACTCATCAGGTACAGCTGTTGTGGAACTGATCATTGCTTCAGCAGGTGTGAAGTATTGGGAATTCCAACTCATTTGACCTGTTGCATCATAAACGAGCTCGACCCCATTGTTCAGTTTTCGGGTTCTTAGATTTTCAGCCATCCATACCATTTCATCTGTACCATCGGCTGTTGGGATTACTGCCACTTTATAAGTAATAGATTCGTTTCCACGAATGTCTGTGAAAATTTTAGTTCCATACAATTTGAATTTCCAGGCGGAATTAGCCATAAATTTATCTCCCGCCTTAACGTTCCAATAAATCGTGTTGCCTTTGTATCTTTTCAGACCATTAGTGGTGTTTTCTATTATGTTTTGAAACTGTTGCTGCGTAATTACTGTTGATGTTCCACTAACCGACATATCAATCAACGGATTCGACAAATCAGCTTTTGCACTTATAATCAATTGATAGCTATTAATATCTGCCATTGATTCCCATGAAAATTTGAGTTGGGTTGAAAGGGAATCGTGATTAAGATTTATGATTGAGTCTTTAGCCGGGGTTAACGGTTGAGCCAAAAGCATTTTTAAAGTAAATGAATTTACTTCGGCTGTCGTTGGTTGCGATGATTTTCTGGATTTTACACTCCAGAATATTTTATTAGTAGAGCCAGTACTTAAACCTAATGATTTACCCAAATCATTCATTTCGGATGAACGAATCACATAAGGATTTGAACTGGTTTCGACGACAACCGGATCAGACAAATCTGAGTTTGTACTAAAGACCAGATTATAACTAGAAACAATGGTTGAATTTTCCCATGCAAATGTGACGGTTGATCGATTTTGTAAATCAACTATACTATCTTTTTGGGGAACGAGTAATTCAAGCTCAGATATGGTAAGTTTCGGAAATTCAACCTCATTCTTACACGATGATAAATTTAGTCCTATAAATAATATTGATAGGTATGATAGACATTTTTTCATTGCATTTTCTAATTATATTTTACAATACTTATTTCATAAATTTATACAATGGGTCTGGATTTGCAGAAACTCCGTTGTAATGGAAAAACAGGCTTAATGCAATTGGTTTGGGACGCACCGCTGTTGTTTGTAAAGGAGAATCAAATAATCCATAAGTCTGCTCAGCAGTAGCTGTGCCCGCAGGTGGCGTTGTCCAATTGAACATTCGAAACAAAAATACGGCTTCTAAAGTCTTAAGTCGATCTGCCAACACCTCTATAGCAGGAACACATGCATTACCTATCAATATCTCTCTACGTTCAAGATAACTGTCGAAATAACCAAACTCAGTCATTACTATTTTTCTGCCGGCATCACCATGATCAACAGCAACCTGATATAAAGCTTCGTTCTGTCTTACCCATTCCAAAGTATATGCACCACCGGTAGTATATGGATGCCAGTTCAAATACTCAAAATAATCATCTGGATTCGTACTTGCAGCTATTTTCCGTATTTGGGTAGTCTGATTTAATCCACTGGTAGGTAAACTACCGGATTGAATTTGATCGTACATACTTGTCAAATAATTCCGCGCCAAACTATCAATCATGTAAGGAGCCGGAGCTACAATTTTCCCGTTTGGATTTACTGATTTGACTCCTCGATTGGCATAATAGCAAATATCAGCCGTTATCAGTGCCTGTTCGGCTGTAGTAAAAATATATGGGGCATTCTGCTCGGCAGTAGCACCTCCGATGAATCCTTCTTTACATAGATTAATTCCATTAGGGGCATTCATTTCATTTCCGACTTCAAAGTAAGTTATATCCGGAAAAGCTCCGGCTATCATTTCATAACTTTTTTCTATTTGTTCCATAAACTTTATGTAAAGTTCTGTACCAGGTTCGGGAACTGCTCTCCACCAGGAACGCGAAGCTCCATAAGGATACATATACATTGTATTCGAAAGTATAATATTACGAACTCCGTGTTGACGCAATAATGCAGCATAGTCTTTAAAATTCTGAATGTTGGGTTGTCTAAAAACCAACTCACCAGCACTATTGTACTCTAACACCCATGGGATGTTCATACCTAAACGGAATGATTTCACACCTAATGCACCGCAGAGGTTTGCAACTAAATCCGGAGTTACACCTTTGTCAGATCCAGCTGTGATATTTGCACAAACCGTAGGTTGCTCCTGCATTCCAAACATGTTGCTTCTATCAACCTGCACCGTATCTTGACTTCCAGGATATTGAGGATCATCCCCATTATTTATATCACACGAAGCAGTTCCTATCGTGAATAATATGGTCACAACTAAAAGTAACCATGAATATTTTTTTTTCATTTTTATTACGTGTTAATATATTCGATTATCAAATTATGTATTAAATTAAAATCCGGGATTTTGAGTCAACTGCGGACTTACATTTCTCTCTCGTTGCGGGATGGGCCATAGCTCGTGCTTATTTTGTATAAATACCCTGTTCTCTACCACACGATAATCTGTTGAAGGATGAGGTGCATAATTATTATAATCGTAAACAGGTTCATCGTTTTCGTCAAATGTTACGGTTGGCCAAGTGGCAAATGACCCTTTGAACGGTCTTCCCATTACTGGTTGGTTAGCATATTTCCAAAATCCATCCCAACGACGAAGATCAAAGTATCTAAAACCCTCAAAAGCTAACTCAATCTTTCTTTCGTGCCGAACAATTACACGTGCTTTCGCTTGATCAGTTAAATCAGCTAAAGTAAACTCAGGCATTTTCACATCGTCACGTCCGTTTCGGATTTTATTTAGCGCGTTGACTACACTTTCGTCAATTTCATTTGCTTCGATTTTAGCTTCAGCATAAGTTAATAATACTTCAGCATAACGGCAAAGAATAAGAGGATAGTCTGCTTTCTGATTCAAACTACCAGAGTAAGCAGGGTCACTATATTTTCTTGAAAGATATCCGGTATAAGATGTATAAGGACTGTAGGTATAACAATCCATATTTGTCACGCGTTTATTAAGTGCATAATTCCAACAGGTTGAACTATCAACATGTGACTCAAATTGAAAATCACCATATCTATCACCCGGCACAACAAATCCAAGTCGCAAACGTGGATCTCTGTTCTCGAAAGGTTTATTTCTATTAAATAGTGTGGATTGACTGATATTTTTACCATCAATACAATCGTATGAATCAATCAAATTTTGCGTTGGACACATGGCCGAATAAGCATTCATATTTCGGGATTGCATGTAAAGTGGCAATTGATGATAAATGGGCACTAAAGAGCTATATTCTGTTTTAAGAATAATTTCTTTATTAGTCGCATCTGTCAGTCCCGATGCTAAAAATAAATTTCCATATTGCGGATAAAGATCATAGACGCCCGAAGTCATAACTGCTTGTGCTGCTTCAATTGCCACATCCCATTTTTTATTGTACAATGCAATACGCGCTTTATAAGCATTTGCAGCTCCTTTTGTAGCCCTTCCCATACTTGTTGCAACGGTATATTTATCTTTTAATAGTGCCGCAGCAATAGTAAAATCAGACAAAATGGTTTCAAGCACAACTTCTTTTGATTCACGGACAAATTTATTAGCGTCTGCTACAGTCTCAACTGGTTTTAAAACCAATGGAACATCTCCAAAATAAGAGATAAGGCGTGAATAATAAAATGCTCTTAAAAAATGGCACTCGCCTTTAAACTGATTGTATTGATCTCTCGTAAGCACTGACGATTTATCTTCAATTGTTTGTAGCATGAGGTTGCATCGTCCTATACCCTGATAAGCAAAACTCCAAATTTGATATATAGAGCTAAGATTACTATCGTGTTGTCCTTGCGCAATTTTTTTTGCATCACTTTCCTGACGAGGGAAGCCAATATCAGTCATTAAGTCAGGTCCAACGGGATAAGTATATTGAACATTGGGATATTCAACCAGAAAACGATAACAAGCTACTACTCCACCATCTATTTCGGTAGCGTTATTCCAAAATGTAGCTTGATTAGGCGAATCCATGGGATTTTTATCTAACAAATCGCAACTATTGGTCAGAAGCATTAAAGCCATGAAAACAGAATAATATATATTTTTTTTCATTTGTAAATATATTTATAATTAGAAATTAAGATTAAATCCAAAAGAAAAAGTTCTTAATAGCGGTACTGACGTTTGTGCATTAGTTGGACTCTGTTCCGGATCATAACCATCAATCATTTTAGAGAAAGTGAATAGATTATTAGCTGAAAGATATACACGCAAATTATCAATGGAAATACTATTAAGAACCTTTTTCGGAAGTGTGTAACCTATTTGAAGGTTTTTCATTCTGAGGTAGGATGCATCTTGTAACCAAAAAGTCGATGTTTTAATATTGTTTGCACTGGAAATAAACATTCTTGTATATTTTGAGTTTGTTTGACCTTCCGTCCACATACCATCTTTTTGCCACTGTTGTACGTTTGCACCATTATTAAAAGCCCATGCAAGATCGCCTTGTAAATAGCCATCGCATTTTCCTACGCCCTGAAAAAACAATTGGATATCAAATTTCTTATATTCGGCAGAGATATTAAAACTATATGTATATCTGGGTATTGTATTACCAATTGCCACATAATCTTTTGAATTAATGATTCCATCACCGGCATCAGGTTTTCCATCAGCATCGGTATCGACTGTTTCTTGATCCACATATTTAATGTCACCACCCTGTAAATTTCCAAATTGTGTTACAGTATAGGCTTTTGCATCTGTAGTAGATGGAAATAAGCCATCAGCTTGTAACCCCCAAATTGTACCATAAGAATATCCGGCACGACTGGTATATATATCGCTGTAATCATTTGTTATACCCTTCATATCCACAATCATATTTCTCACGTCAGAGAGGTTTGCCGAAACATGGTAATTAAGATTACCTATATGATTATTATAATCAACATTCAATTCCCAACCTTTATTTTCAATAACTCCGGCATTTTGAAGAGGAGAATTACCGTAACCCATATAGGATGGAATGTCCAGATTCATCAGAATACCACTTGTTTTCCTTTGATAATACTCGAACGCCACAGTTAATTTATTCTTAAAGAAGCCTAAGTCAAGTCCTACGTTACTCATTGTAGTTGTCTCCCATGAAATGTCTTTAAAAGCATAGTTAACTGCACCATAACCATCTGACACCATGCCATTAAACACCACGGGCTGAGAAAGGCTAATGTTCAACGAAGAAGGGTAATAGCTTCCCACCTCCTGATTACCAAGACGTCCCCACGAGGCACGAAGTTTTGTATTACTAATCCAAGTTATATTTTTCATAAAAGACTCTTCATTTACACGCCAACCTGCCGAAAAAGAAGGAAACATACCCCATCTATGCCCTTCGGCAAAACGCGAAGAACCATCGTATCGAACATTTGCTTCAAACAAATACTTGTTTGCATAAGCATAATTTAATCTACCAAAAAAAGACTGTAACGCCATTTCCGAAGCATTACCATCTGTAGACTGATTAGTTACTGGAAATGAAGCTATTTCATCATAGCTAAAATCACTTCCTTCTCTGCGTCCATAAAGATATTCTCCATAATAAGTGTTTTGCTGAAAACCTCCTAAAAGGTGTATATTATGACCACGAATATTCTTGTCAAAATTTACCAGAAATTTCAAATCGTCATTAAACGCATAATTATTAGTTTGTTTAATTGCTCTTGATTGCGCATTTGCTATAGGGTTATCGTCAACGTCATAGTATATGATTATGTTGCTAAAGACTTTATTATTTGAATAGTTTATTCTAGGCGAGTATGAAACATCAAAATGAAGCTCCTTAATTGGGTTGTATGCAATTTTTAAATTTACAACCGCCTCATCATATAAATTACGGTTGTATCCTGATAACTTTTCCTGAGATAGAGCCCACGAATTTGCACCTATTTGCACATAAGCTGGATTTCCGGTTGGAGTTACCCATGGATAAATTGGGGCTGTACGTCGAACGGAACTAATGGCTCCTGCTGTTCCAGCTCCTGGTTCTGAGACAATAGTATGTCGTCCTGAAAAATCGATACCCGCTGATAGTTTGTTATTAAATTTATAGTCTGTATTGATTCTTGCAGAGTATCTCTTCATGTAAGTATCTGGAAAAACACCTTCTTGATTACTATAATTGATAGAACCTAGCGTTTTAACTTTGTCATTGCCACCACTTAGCGTTAAGTTATATAGCTGTTGAATGGCTTGTTGTTTGTATGTTATGGCTTGCCAATCAGTATTGGGATAATTATAGGGATCCAAAGTCATTTTTGCTTTGTAATTTGCGATATAATCTTCACCATATATTACTCCTCCAGGAGCCCCTGTAGTAACATTTCTTGTATCATTGGAGTTTGCTTTATCATATAACTCCATATAATCAATAGAACCTAAAAAATTGGGCTGAGTTGTCACTGTTTGAAAACCTATATTGCTATTTAAACCAATTTTTATTTTTCCTTCTCCTGCGCGTTTTGTAGTAATCAATATTACTCCATTTGCTGCACGGGAACCATACACAGCAGATGAAGCTGCATCTTTTAGTATAGAGATACTTTCAATATCCGATGGACTAACTCCATCCACACTCCCAACAACCCCATCTACAAGTATTAAAGGATTATTATTATTCAGTGTTCCTATTCCTCGGATCATAATTGCTGAACCTTCTTTACCCGGCTGTCCCGAAGTAGACGTTACAGTAACACCCGAGGCAAGACCTTGCAATGCCCCTGTCGTATTCATTACAGGACGTTTCGTTAACTCTTTCCCAGATACAGCTGCAACAGACCCCGTTAAATTTACTTTCTTTTGAGTTCCATATCCGACTACAACAACTTCATCAAGTCCTCGTGAATCTTCCATTAAAGTAACTGCAATAGACGAGCGATTATTTACTTTAACAATTTCAGCTTTATAACCGATATAAGATATTTTTAAAATTGCATCGGTCGACGCATTTAATGAAAATTTTCCATTTATATCCGTAATTGTTCCATTCGTTGCTCCTGAGACTATAATTGACGCTCCAATAATAGGTTCGCCGGTTTGATCTTTCACAACGCCTGTAATAACACCTGTTTTTTGAGCATATGCGCTCTGAAAAACAAATAACTGGATTATCATTATAATCCATAAAAAATACCTTTTTTTCATCCGATTAAAAATAATGGTTAGTATAGAAAATTATTGATCCTGATTTTTTATAGAACTGTGTAATTTTTCTCAATGATTTCTCTTACGACCAGATTAATGAAATCTGATCGTTAGATGTTTTTTCAAGTAACTTGACAAAAGACAATCCTGCTATGACATTTATATCATACTTGCAATCTTTTTATAGAACACCGAATTGTCAACCAAACTGAGGCAAATAATATATATAATATTTAGAAACTATTGTTTAACAAATCGACCTAATCCTTCTTCTGTTTTTACTATATACATTCCATTCTTCAAACTGGAGATATTCAATATTTTGTCTTTAATAGTTTCATTTAATATTAATTTTCCATGTATGTCAAACACTTGAGCCATCTTTCCAATTACAATAATTTGATCAGAAGCTATGGAAGGATAAAGAATGGGATTCTGTGTATTTGTTGTGTGTAAACCAGTGCTAACTGGGGTTACCTGTACAATGCGGGGATAATACGCCCCTGCACCAATTACAGTACTTCCATTCATCTGCATTTGTCTAAAGTGTAGTAACTGACCAATTCCAGCACCATTAGCAACAAAAAATCTAAAACGTATATAAGTTTGTCCTGCTGTTTTCATTGATTTTGCCAAAGAAGTTATATCTAAACTTATCCATGTACTTTTTGAATCGTTTGTAAGTGTAACTGTTCCAACTGATTCTTCATTGTTTGCATCAGGTGCTGTTTTGTTATTCCAGGTTAACGTATTATCAAAAGAATAATTTATTTTATTCACTCCCAATACCACAGCTGGCGTGCTATTAAGATCATCCGATGTATAATAATCTGTTATTGGAGGATTACCTGCTAAATATATTTTTAAATTAATACTGGTGGCAAGATCGTTTATAGCAGCCAATGGAAACTCAAGATACCCCCAACGGCTGAATCCGGTTGCTCTTTTAACTTGAAAATCCCAGCCAGCATAAGTTCCAAGTGTCGCAGTCGGAGCACCTTCATTTATATATCCATTGTTTGTTGGTTGAATTTCTGTTGTTGTTTGTGACCACAACATTACGGTAAAACTGCACAGGGCAATTAAAGAAAGTAAAAGCTTTTTCATGATAATTTAATTTTTAAAAGTTAATTGATAATTTATTTTATTATAGCATGAACGTACTACAGGTTTAATCCTTAATTATCAGCGCTTTATATATTTGAAACTCCTTCGGGATACAATTTAAAATCATTCCACAATAATTCCAAATAAAGCTGCCGGAGTTAGTGCAGATGGATGCTGAAATTGAATTGTCAAACTCATTGTGTTTATTGATTCAGAAAAAATAATATCATTAATAGTTTGATGATTATCTGTTTTCGAACAAACAATCTCCCCTTTGTCGTTTATGACTTTATATTCTTTGACACAAAATGGAATAGCTGAATCGTAATGTCCCATTTGTACGTTTTCCATAGCATGATCAGCATCGGTATCAAAAAACAAGCGTATTTTATTAATCTTTTGTATTTCGTTCCACATAAGTGTTAAGGTTGGATTCTCGTCATCCAAACTAGCAACCCATGCATTTGTTCCAATAATTGGACGAAAAAACTCATTTCTCAAATTTGAAGATTCAAATCCTTTTAATACTGGAGAAAACTTTAATGCAAAGTTTTTCCCTTTAGGTCGGCGCATTGGACACCATAGTTCAAATGTTTCGACACCGATATTTTGGGGTGGACGTTGAGTTCCGTAATTGGATACTGCAGGGTTTTGATAGTTATAAACTGACTTGATTCCTGTTACCAACTGATCACTTTCCGCTAATTCAACGGCACTGTTTTTTTGAAAACAGATGAAGTAGTAGCCCTTTTCAACATTAATTTCATCAAATTCAATATTTAAAATTTGTTCTCCCTCAACAAGTGAATATGATTTCACAAATAATATTGCATCTGGAGTAAAATTAAAAGGTTTATAACTGGCTCTTATTTGTATAGTTAAGTTAGTGACTTCCGAACTTTTTACCCTCAATCTTATTTTAGGAATATTGCCTTTAATTGGTAACAGCATTGCTGCCGGATAGTCCAATCTGAAATAATCACCATTCTCTTTGAGTTCTGATAAAGCTAACTCACTTGAAACATCAATTTTCGCAGTTGAAACTTTACCTCCAAAATCATTTAGTTTCAATTGAGGTATATATTGACCCGTTGTAATTAAAGCCCGTTGAACTTTCTTTACTTCCTCGACTTCAATAAATTTAGCAGGATTTTTATTCTCTTTTATACATAATGCAGCTGCAACACCTATTGCTTGTCCACCATGTGCAGAAGTGCCCATAACACGCGATGAGCCGAAAGCGACATGCGATGCACTTATCAATCGACCACCAATAAATAGGTTTTCAATATCATAACTCACAAAGCAACGATAGGGAATTGGGTATATTCCTTTCGAATGCCATTGATTACATCCGCTTTTATCACTATAAACACCATCCGCTGGATGAAGATCTATTGACCAACCTCCATAAGCCACCGAGTCGTAATGATTGCGCTGCTCAATCACATCATGTTGTGTGAGCATATAATGTCCTTTAAATCGCCTGCTTTCACGCTTACCAGGAATCACACCTACCCATTCTAAAGTGTAATTTGCTGAATCAGGATATTTTCCGGAATTTTTAATGTAATCCCAAATTCCATAAACAACTTTCCACAATTCAAATTTTATAGCTTCGGTATCATGAACAGTATCAATGCGCCCACCATACTCCAACCACCAATATTTGCAACCGTGCTGATTTACATTAAAGTATTCTGGTTTCATAACCTTCGAAATGGACGATTCAATATCTTTTAATGCAAAATCGGGAGCTACATATTTCACAGCTTTTCCTGTATCCTTCATATAAAAGAAAATACTGTGTCCGAGTAATTCTCCGTATTCATTCTTATCAGGGGCAAAAAGTTCCAAATTTTCTTCTTTATCCTCAGCACCAATACGAAATGAAGCACCTGATAAATACGAAATAATTCCATCTCCCGAACAATCGGCAAATATATCAGCTTCAAAAATGTATTCTGTTTGATTTTGTGGATTAAACGCAGTAACGCTCGAAATCACCCTCTCTGATGATTTTTTTACATCAAAAACAACAGTATTTAGAAATAATTCGATATTCTTTTCTGTCAAAACTTTATCGACCAACACCATATCAAATAATACCGGATTACCTTCTTTATTGCGAAAAGTATTTTCTACCAATATCTCATCAATCACACCACCTTCACGACTCCAGCGATTGTTATTGCCCATATGAGAAGTAGCACCCAGTACCCAAAGTCGAACTTCACTTGAAGCATTTCCACCTAATACAGGTCTATCTTGAATTAACGCTACTTTAATTCCCTGACGAGCTGCGGTTATAGCACAACAAATACCGGTCATACCTCCACCCACAACTACCAAATCAAACTTTTTTTCGATTTTTGTAACCTCTCTCTTTGACGTATATTCCTGAATTATCATATTCACTGTTTAATTGTAAATCGAATCATTTTCTGGTCTTAATAAAAATCCAAACACCCAAAGCAATAAGTAACGATGATAGAGTCAATACAACTTCCTGTTGAAAGCCGGAAGCTAATAAACCTAATAAAAATATTGCAATTCCTGTTAAACTAATACCTAAGCCAATTACCTTATAACTTTGCTTATTATCAGATATACTGGTGTCGCTTGCTATATCAGCGGCAAGTTCTGCTGTTACTTCATTCTCACGCTGCTGATGCCAGATTACATATTCATCGTATTTTGAATCACGCTTATTCTTGATAATATAATAAATTTCAAAAAAAGTCATGATAATGATAGGCACTAAGCCTCCAACAAGCATTTCAGCAGCTCTGTCTAAACTAAAGCCAAATAATAAAGGTGTGATGAATTTGAAAATAGCATTAATAGACAAACTGATTAAAGTAGCTGATAAAACACTTCCTGCATTCTGACGTTTTGAGAAGAGAGTCCAGATAATAGGTAAGTAAAGCGGAACACCTGTAAGAGCTGCCACACTGATAACTACATTCACAATACCGCCCATAAGCGGAATAAGCAAAGCTACAATTATGGCTAAAATTCCAAATCCAATAGTTGAGATACGTGCTACTTGCATTAGCTGTTTATTACTGCTATTGGGATGTATCAATTTGAAAATATCGTTTGTAAATACTCCGGCGGCTATATTTAAAGAACCATTAAGCGAACTGGCTGTAGCAAAAATCATCCCGCCTAACATCAAACCTAATAGTCCTTGCGGTAAAGCCATTTTACACATCATTAAATAAGCACCTTCGTTAGCCAAACCCACTAATTCGGGATTAATGGTACGGTAAATCATAGGAGGAAGCATCCAAAGTATGGGTGCTATTAAATATAATGATCCAAAAAGCAATCCAACTTTTCGAGCATCTTTTTTGCTGCGAACGCTGGTATACCGTTGTATATATGACCAGTTTCCACCCAAAAAAAACATATTGTAAATGGCAAATGCAACAATAAATAAGGGTGTAAATTCTCCATTAAAAATATCAAAAAAACCTGCGGGGGTTTTATCAAGGAACGCTTGAACACCACCAGTCTTTTCAAATGAAAGTGGTACAACAATAAGTACTGCAGCGGTAAGTATTACAAATTGTAAAACATCTGTTACCACAACAGCTCTGAGTCCGCCCACAGTTACATATAATATGCATATACCACCTAACAATAAAATACTCGACTGCAAAGGGAAACCGGTAGTTACTTCCACAATCTTAGCAACTGGGTACAAAAAGGCACCTGTAGTAAATAGTGAAATAAAAAGGAAAATATAAGTATAGACTTTTTGAACTTTTAGTCCGAGACGGTTGGTTATGTATTCTGCGGCGGTAAGTACATTAGTGTTTTTCCATCTTGGAGCCAGAAAAATTCCGACTAAAAATCCTGCAATACACATTGTAAGCTGAATAGTTATTGCTACCCAACCATAATTATAAGCTATGGAACCCCATACCACAAAAGTACCTGCGGAGAAGAAACCCATGAATAACGATAATCCACTTATCCACCAAGGCACATCACCTCCGGCAGCAAAAAAACTTTTCATACTCGAACCGGTTTTTGAGAACGACATGCCGGCTACCAATATTCCTGTTGTAAAAAGAAAGATAGTAATATAATCTAAAATTGTCATATTAGGTGATTTGTTTCAAAGCGATTACAATGCAAATGTATATAATTGCCTATTAATACAAGTTCATTTATTTTTAATAATCTTATTGTAAACGATTACATCTATTAAATATTTACCGTAAACGATTACATCTCTATCATGACCAAATTTTAGTACGCAAAAAATAAAGTGTCAAATATTTTCTCTATTTTTGTTTCAAATCTAGTTGCCATGAAAAAGTATTCAACTATTAAAGATATTGCAAACGCTTTAAATATTTCGACCGCAACAGTTTCGCGAGCTTTAGCAGATCGTTGTGATGTGAATCAGGAAACCAAAAATAAAGTTCTTGAAGAAGCAAAACGACAGAATTACAGACCTAATCCAATTGCGTTGAGACTACAAAATAAGCGATCAAAAACTATTGGACTTGTGGTACCGGAATTTAAAAGTTCATTTTTCCCGATGGTTATTGCCGGGATTCAGAAAATAATGGATGAATCCGGCTTCCAATTACTTATTACTCAATCACAGGAATCAATGGAAGTTGAAAGAAGAAATTTAAAGCTTTTGGAGAACAACATGGTTGAAGGTATTTTGATTTCAATAACACGTGAAGGAGAGAACACTGATTTGTATCAGGAACTAATTGATAGTGGAATTCCTATAGTATTCTTTAACCGGGTTAGTACTAAAGTGTTTGCTTCAAAAGTGGTAATAGATGATTATAGACGAGCCTTTTTTGCCACAGAACATCTTATATATAGTGGTTTTAAAAAAATTTACCATTTTTCTGGTCCAAAAAATCTTATTGTGTCCAGTGAGAGGAAAAGAGGATTTGTTGACGCAATGAAAAAACATCATTTTGAGATGACTGATAATTCAATAATGACTGCTGGGGTTTTTATGGATAAAGGATTTTCTGCAATGCAGTCATTAATTGAGAAAAATGATATCCCGGAAGCTGTTTTTTGTTTTAATGACCCAACTGCTTTAGGTGCTTTGAAGGCAATAAAGGAAGCCGGACTAAAATGTCCCGAGGATGTTGCACTAGTAGGCTTCTCAGAAACAGAAATAGCCCAGTTAGTTGACCCTCCTCTCACAAGCGTAGAACAGCCAACCTTCGAAATGGGTGAAACTGCTGCTCGTCTGCTATTGAAGCAAATAACTCAAACCCCACCACCAGAAGTAGAAACTATATGTTTACTTGCAAAACTCAACATTAGAAAATCGTCAATTAATACTCACAAAGGTTGATTGCTGACACCACCTATAAAAATTATAAATTCCGATTTAAAGATAGATTTTTTGTGATAAGCACCGTAAATCACTTTTATTGACAGAAAAGAAAAGTTTATATATGCAAACCATACGTAATTCATAATGGTTTGCAAATACATTTATTACTGGGAAATATTTGGGCTGCAATAATATTCGAAAATCAACACTAATCGCAACCAATTTATGCCACTAAAACTCATATTTTATCAATTTTTTTTGCGCCTTTTACTTGACATTCCGTTGTCCTATAGCAAATGGGAAACACAAAAAATGTCCCGCTTTTTACGGAATAAACGGGACAAATACTTTATAGTTGGGTAAAACAATATCGTATAGAAATAATCGATATCGTAGCACGTATTATTAATAAGCTAATAACCAACTATATTTTCACTTACACTTATTTCAATCTATATGCAAGTTGGAAAAATACAATCATAAAAGCTTTAAATAGAGTCGCTACTGTAGGTAAAAATCGCCAAACTTTCAACTGATAAAAATCCAAACAAGTCAAATAAATCATTTCAATAGCTCTATTGGTATTTAGCGTTGGCTGATACAATTAATTAAATAAAGTTCAGTTCTTCAATAGGATATTCATTATATTACTCTACTTTTTCATAAAGAATTATTTTTATTATTGTAATTATGCTTGATTTTTCAAAAATTGGATACGAATATGGAATAAGACCTCATATGGTTTTAGTTGGAGATATTGATTTTGCATAATCGAAATGTATTGGAATAATGTATATGTTTGGTATTACTCTTGCCATTTTTCCTGAAATGAATAGGTTTATTGAAAGAAATACACCTTTACACCTCAAGGATAGAATATCCCTTAACTCAAAATAAAGTTTATCTGAAAATTGAATGCGATTTTAGCAATAAAATCGATGTGGCCAAATTCTTCTACAGTCTCGACGGAAAAGTCTGGAAACAAATTGGTGGCGAGCTGAAAATGGAATACACCCTAATGGAACATTTTATGGGTTATCGTTTCGGTTTGTTCAACTATGCCTCTAAAAATACTGGAGGTTATGCCGACTTTGATTTTTTCCATATCAGTGACAAATTTCAGAATAAGGAGTAAAATATCAAACTTTGATAATACGAATAAGAATGATATCTTTGTGATATGCAAATTGAAAATTCAACAGTTTTTATAACAGGTGCATCAAGGCGTATTGGATTGGACGCGATGGTGGAATGGGGCTTGGAACATCGCAAAACCATTCTTAATCCAGATTGACATCATATTTGCCAATCAAAAAACAAAGTTGTATTTTTAGGTTTTCTATCATGTTTCATAAATATCAACGACGCAAAATTTGTATTCCAAAAAGTTACATAGAACAGCAATTATTGCATCGCCTATAATGGCTGCATTCGAGCTTTCGCCAGTGTTTGTTCTGGCACTGAATATATTTCCGCTTAGCCCATGGATTACATTTCTGTACCTATCCGTATCATATTCCTGTATACGCTTTACAAACGTTGGTTGAAAACGCAATCAAACACAATGCTTTTAATGCTGCTCAGCCACTGAAATTATCAATCGTATTCAAAGACAAATGTTTAGTTGTTTCAAGCAATAAAATGGCGAAGCCGGCTACGCTTATGCCCGAAAGCAAGGGTGTTGGATTAAGCAACCTTCAAAAACGCTTTCAATGATCAGCTGAAAGCTGCCATAAATCAAGTGCTTTGGTTGAGTGGTTAGCGCAAAATTAATATTTTTATTCAATATACTTAATCACATAATTCAGCATGGAAATCCCAAAACACATAAAAAAAATCGCCAATCTTCCTGATTCTTTTGATAGTGAATTAGAATCGGTTATTGAACGTAAAGAGCTTAAAAAAGGCGAATTTCTCTTCAGAGAAGGAAACATTTGTCGTAATGTTTTTTTTGTTGAAACAGGTTTAGTAAGAATATATTATTATTCTAATAGTGGAAAAGAGATTACAGCTTGGTTTTTTCAGGAAAATTCGTATTTAACAGCGGTAGATAGTTTTTACAACCAAGCTCCTACACGTAATTACTGCGAAGTTCTTGAAGATGCTGTAATTTATACTATAAAATACTCAGAACTCGAAAGTTTGCTTAATAAAGAACATGGTGCACGCATGGGATTTTACATATTATATGCACTCATGAAGGAAACTACAGAATTTATTGTAAGCATTAAGTTTCAGTCGGCTGAAGATCGCTATAATGTGATGTTGAAGAAATATCCTTCCATTTTTCAACGAACTAACTTAGGCTATATAGCTTCTTATTTGGGAATAACTCAAGAAACGCTGAGCCGTATAAGAGCTGGGCGATAATCAATCCTACTCCTTATACTATCTCCGCAAAAAAAATAATACCATAAAATATCCTTCAATTTTCGTTTTTTGATTTATATCAAAAATTCGCTGTTTTTCCTCCCGTACTTTTGCATCGTCAAAAATCAGTAAACGATGCAATTAAACTCACACTTACAGTCTCAGAATTCGCAGTTAGTCTTCATTACAGATGCGACAGGAATCTTTGACGCTTTTGAACAATTAAAAAGAGAACTGTCACAATTGACAACTCACTTCATAACACTTATCTATGCTGTAAACGATAAGGGTAATTATCATTTCCCGTTTTCGCAGGAATTAACTATTCTTGAAAAAAGATTTTCGGGAAGGCTTATCGTTCACAAATTATACACCGACTCGGTTACATTCTACATAAACAATATAATTCAGGAGTTTTTAGAGGCAATTATCAACAGCAATTTAGAACCAAAACTTGAATTCGCGATTTTCGGAACCGACGAATTTGTAAATCAGAACGGTGATATTCTGGCATTTCTCAATATAAAATCAATAAATATAAGTTCAAAAATAATTCAACTACAATAAAATGAAAACTAAAAATTTATTTACGGTATTAGTAATATCTACTCTGGTATTGGTAGGTTGTAATGGAAAAAAAGCTGCAGAAGCAGTAACGGACGATGCAGTAATTGTAAAGACACAAAGTATATCCACTATGAGTTCGGATAAAAAAGTGTTGGTCAGTGGAAATATTGAAGGAAATAAAACGGTTCGTCTGGGCTTTATGGTAGCCGGCAGAATCAATTTTATAGCTGCTAATGAAGGGCAGAAAGTAAGAGAAGGACAAATTTTGGCAAGCCTCGACCCTGAAAGCTATAAAATTGCTAAAGACATGGCCGATGCTAATCTGGAACAGACTCAGGATGAATACAACAGACTCTCTAAAATGTACGCAACGAAAAGCATTTCGGAGAGTGATTATTCTAAAATCAGTGCAGCATTGAAAGTAGCCAAATCGCAACAGCAACTACAGGCCAAAAATCTGAAAGAAACCAAGCTTTATGCTCCTATCAGCGGTATATTATTGAAAAAACTTACCGAAAAAGGTGAAATTATCAATGTTGGACTGCCTCTGTTTGTGGTGTCGGATATTAGAACAGTGAAGGTAAATGCATCGATTCCCGAATCGGAGCTACACAACCTGCATATCGGAAATACGGCAAACGTGTATGTTTCATCTCTTGACAAAGACTTTGTAGGGAAAATTACTGAAATAGGCTCATTGGCAGAAGCTACAACCCGAACTTTTACAGTGAAGATTGAATTAAAGAATCCTGATTTAGTCATTCGTCCGGGGATGACTGCCGAGATTAATATACAAACTAAAGAAACAGAAAACTACATAGCCATTCCGGTGGATGCTGTATTGCACGATTTGGATAACTCTTCGTATGTATATGTGGCCGATGCAGCCAAGAAATTAGCCATTAAACGTAAAGTTTCGCTGGGCAACATCATCCACAACAATGTAAAAGTGATTTCAGGATTAACCGCCGGCGATCAACTTATTGTAGTAGGACAAAATAAATTGAGTAATGGAGCTTCCATTGTTATAGAATAAAGCATAATTGAAGTAAAAAACCAGAAGTCGAGCGTACTCTTTTGATATGCTTGACTCTATAAAAATATACAATATGAATTTTGTAAAAACATGCCTAAAACACAGACAGGTTACCCTCACGGTACTAATCATGGTGTTCGTGGTTGGTATATATTCATTGTTTACTATGCCTCGTCGCGAAGATCCTAAACTAACGGTTCCTAGTGGTTTGGTAATAGTCTATTATCCGGGTGCTACTGCAGCTCAGGTGGAAGAACAGGTAACAAAGAAGCTGGAACAATACTTGTTTCAATATGAAGAGGTTTTAAAAGCGAAAACCTATTCAACAACCCGTGATGGGGTGGTAGTAGTAAATGTGTGGTTGAACAACAACGTAAAGAAACCGGACATATTCTGGAACAAACTTCGTCATCAACTATTAGTGTCCAAACAAATTGATTTACCTCAAGGAGTGGTAGCCCCGATAGTCAATTCCGATTTCGGCGATACCGAAGCAATGCTTATCAGTATAGAGAGTAGTGATGCCACTTATACTGAACTCAATGAATATGCAAAACGGTTGGAAGATAATATCCGTCTGGTTAACTCTACCTCAAAAATTAAAAGAATAGGAGAGCAAAAGGAACAGGTTACTGTTTATTTTAATCCGGATAAACTTTCGCAGCTTGGTATTAGTATGCAGCAAATTGTAAAAGTGTTACAATCGCAAAACACGGTGTCTCCCACCGGAGAAGTAAAAACAGGCAACAATGCTGTAGCTCTTTATACGTCGGGGTATTATACCAATATATCTGAAATAGAGAATCAGGTGGTTGGCACTTCAAAAACAGGGGATGTCGTTCATTTGTCCGATATAGCTACACTAAAAAGAGAATATGCCGAACCTACTACAGCGATTAATGTAAACGGACACAAAGCCATTATTGTGTCAGTTCAGATGAACGAAGGTAACAACATTGTGATGTTTGGCAACGATGTCAACAAAAAAATTGATGAAGTTTCCAAACAGCTACCATCCAATGTGAAAATGACAACCATAGTCAATCAGCCACGAATGGTCAAAGATAATGTTTCACATTTCCTTTTGGAATTTTTGATTGCCATTATCACAGTAATCATTATAATAATCTTGTTGCTTCCTTTCAGAGTAGCAGCGGTTGCTGCAACGGCAATACCAATGACTATAGCAGTCACGTTTGCAGTATTGCATTTATTTGGAATGGAATTACACCAGGTTTCGTTAGCATCTCTCATTGTTGTATTGGGAATGGTGGTGGATGATGCTATTGTGGTGACTGACAATTACGTGGAATTACTTGATCGTGGTGTTGACAGATGGTCTGCGGCCTGGCGAAGCGCAACTGAATTGGTTATTCCTATTCTGACAGCTACCATAACAATTATTGCAGCATTTATGCCCATGCTTGTTATTTCCGGAGCAATCGGCGAATTCATACAAGCTTTACCCGTAACGGTAACCATTGCACTCGCTTCATCCTTTATAGTTGCTATGGTACTTACGCCAACCTTGTGTTTCTTTTTCATAAAAAAAGGATTGCATGACCCAACTCAACAAAATGCGGAGAAAAAGAAATCAGGTAAAAAATCATTTGTACTTGATTTGATGCAAAAGGGTTATGACAAAGCAATTGATTGGTGTGCCAGCCATCATACAATTACGATTACCGCTAGTTTGTTACTGATAGTAGCTGCCGGTGCGCTATTCAAATTTGGAGTGCGTCAAAAGTTCATGCCTTATGCAGAGCGCAATCAGTTTGTGGTAGAACTTTGGATGCCGACCGGAACGCAGCTTGAAAAAACAAAGGAGGCTATTACCCGTATCGAAAATGAAATTAAAAACGATAAGAGATTGGTTTCCTATGCATCATTTAGCGGAACAAGTGCTCCACGCGTGTACTACAATTTTTCACCGGAGTTTCCGGTAAGCAACTATGCTCAATTGTTGATTAATACCAACAGTGACGAGGAAACAGAAACTTTTGCTCGAGAATTGTCAAAAAAAGTAGATGCGCTTGTACCCGAAGGAACAGTTCAGGTGAAACTGATGCAGCAAGGACAACCTCTTCCTGCTCCGATAGAAGTTCGTGTTTATGGCGATGATGTTCAAAAATTGAAAGAAATAGGAAATCAGGTAAAGACCATACTAAGAAGTAAAAAAGGAAACTATTTGGTTTCCGACGATTTCCATGAAGATTTTTATGGCGTGAGTATTCAGTTGAAAGATGATGCCGAACGGTTAGGATTCTCTACTACCAGTGTTTCACAAATGGTTTACACCGCTTTCAAAGGTTATACCGTTTCTACTATGTATGAGGGTGATAAATCGGTTGATATTGTTCTTCGGATGGATTCAGATAAACGCGAATCAACTCAGGATCTCGAAAATTTCTATTTAGAATCACCGGTTACCGGAGCTAAAGTTCCATTGCGTCAAATTGCAGAAATAAAACCGGAATGGCAGCCGGGAAGAATCATGCACCGTAATGGGGTAAGATGTCTAACCGTTAGGAGCGAAAGTAAAGAGGACGTACTTCCATCTGAACTTTTATCTCAAATCCGACCCGAAATAGCTAAGCTGAATTTACCAAATGGTTATAGGATTGAGTATGGAGGTGAATATGCTAATCAAAAAGAAGTTATTATGCAATTGGTTACCGCATTGGGGATGAGTCTGGTTCTGATTTTTCTTGTTCTGTTGTTGCAATTTCGCAATCTGAAAGAAACCTTTATTATTATGCTGACTATTCCATTAAGCCTGTTTGGAGCCATACTTGGATTGTGGATAACCGGAAACAATTTTGGCTTTACAGCATTTGTTGGTATCATAAGTTTGTCGGGCATTGTTGTGCGAAATGCCATTATTCTGATTGAACATACAAACGAATTGATAGAGAAAGGACGGGATATTCGTGAGGCAGTAGTGGAGGCCGGTAAACGCCGATTGCGTCCCATTTTCCTTACAGCTATGGCTGCCGCTTTAGGCGTACTTCCTATGATTCTTTCAGGTTCGTCACTATGGAGTCCGTTAGCCAGTGTAATTGCTTTTGGAGTTGTTTGGAGTATGGTTATGGCTTTACTCACTGTTCCGGTGCTTTATATGATTATGATAAAACCCAAAGATAAAATTCATCAGATGGAAAAAGCAGCTAAATCGGCTCAGGGAAATAAAACAAGTGTCATTGTGTCGGCAATTGCATTACTAATGATGATTTCACCGGGTTTGAAAGCACAAAATACCGAGAAGAAACTTAACCTGCAACAAATTCAGGAACTTGCAGTAAATAACAATCGATACTTGAAGATTAAACAATTACAGGTAAACGAAAAAGAGCAAAAGGTAAATGAGGACAAGGTTAAATTTTTCCCGAATGTGAGTGTTGGTGCCAATTATCAGTACAATACTAATTTACCTGAACTAACGATTGATGCGGGTTCTTTTGGTACATTGCCTTTGCTGGTTCAATTGCCCGATGGTAATCTATCTACCGTAGATGTAAGTTTGCCGGCAAATGACAAGGTGTTTAAGATGGGAGAACACAACACGTATAATGCCAGTGCTACTTTATATCAACCCATTTCGCAACTTCCGAAGATTGCTAAGGGAGTAAATATATCAAAAGCAGAATTAGCCATCACAAAAGCAGAACAGGGTAAAGTCACTATGCAGATTAAACAAGCAGCTGAAAAACTGTATTACGGGTTACTTATCCTGCAAAAACAAAAAGAAGAAGCAGAAATTAAAATACTGTTGGCAAAAAGCAAACTGAAAGATGTTGAAAGTGCAGTAATTGCCGGTAAAACGATCTACTCGTCGCAAGCAGGTTTAAACGCTCAACTGGCAGATGAAGAACAAAATCTTCTGAAAATTAAAATTCAGACAGATGATTACATCTCGGATCTTAAGCAATTGATCGGCATGGATGAATCGGAAGTGTTCACTCTTGAAACTATAACTGTGGATGAAATTGAGAATTCAACATTACCAATTGACAGTATCGCTACTCTTGTTTTAGCCGATAATCTCGATCTGAAGATTGCAGGATTAACGGCAACTAAGGCCAAAAACGCTGTAGATGCAACCCGTCTCAGTTATTTGCCTGATTTAGGGGTATTCGGCGGTTACACGTATCAAAAAGGCAATACACTTTATCCTGAGAATAATGCATTAGTTGGTGTTTCTTTCAAATGGAATATTCAGGATATAGTTTCAAATACCTTTACTAAGAACCAACGAAATTTGCAAAAAAAACAAGCTGACGAAAGTTATATAAATACGAAAGAACAGGTAAATAATGATTTGTACAAAGCCTATCGTCGTGTAAATCAATCGTTGGAATTAATTTCTGTAGCACGAAAAGTATTGGATTATCGTCGTGAAGATATGAAAACCCAAATTGACAAGCAGCTTTCAGGCTTAAACATAGAGTCGGATTACCTCACAACGAAATCGGCTTATGCAAAAGCAGAAGCCGATTATTTAGCAGCAAAATTGAATTATCGGTTGGCTTTAACATATTTACAAATACTAACAGGCAAATACTAATCACTTATGAATAGAAATGTTTTCTTTATCATTTGCTTATTCGCATTAAACTTTGCGATGCTGGATGCTCAAACTTCCGCACAGAGTATTAAACTTACTAATTTAAATAACTCAGAAATACAAATACCTGATTTTGGTAAAAAGATGCTGTTTATAGTCTATCTTGACCCGGATGTAGAAGGTATAACAGATGAGTTAACCGACGCGATAAACAAAAAAGGCTATGCTCAAGCCAGGTTGGGAGCTTTAGGAGTGGTTAATTGTAAAGATACATGGATTCCGGATAAAGCTATTATTACCAAGGCTCGATTTATGCAAAAGAAATATCCTGAATCAGAAATTCTTTTAGATAAAAGTTCCACACTGAAAACTAATTGGAATATTGGAGATTGCAATAATGTTGCCGTAATAATGATTGTTGGACAAGACAAGAAAATTAAATTTATCAAAAAGGTGAAAACGAAAGAAGAAGCTCGCATTCAAATTTCTATTATTATGAGACTCCTGGATTCGGAATTGAAATAATGAGTTTTTAATGAAGATCAAATCATCTTCAACCACATTTCAAAACATGCAACTACTTGCAATCAACAAATATTGAGTTAACAACAAGTAACCTGTCAAAAAACCCAACCCCGTAGCATAAGCCATGTGAGGTTGGGTTTCAATTATTTCAAAGGATTAGGAGTACTCTGGCATTTCACCCTCGTTTTTGAAACAGCGTTACTTCACCTTCCCATATACGTAAGTATAAGTTACACCTATACGAATATAAAAACCAAATACATCACTTTTATTATAATCAATCAGTTTAACTAATAATTTGTTTCTCTTTTTCTCATACTCAAGCGTATAATAACTTGAACTGGCAAAAGCTGGTACGCACTCAAAATCAGAAGATGGTAATTCTATAGTAAGGTCATATTTTTCATAGGCAATAAGCTCACCTATATAACTATTGTATGCAGGCAGACCATTATCAGGCGCATCCATCAACACATATTTTACATTAGCACCAACAATTTCGCCATCTTTTTTTATTTGCGACACTACAAAAACATTGTAGTATTCTGCATTTATATGCAGAGCCTGTTTACCTGAAGGAAATTCGCGGAAAGCTCCATCTCTATAAATCTGGTACGCATGGTTAGGCTCTAACGCTACCCTGTTGCTTAAAGCATCTAATACCGGCTGTTTCAAATTTCCCAGTCCATTCTTCTTACCAAGATTAGCAATTAAACACGTAGAACCATAAAAGTTATTAGCATTATCAATATAAACGTCTGAATTTCCCAGGGCTGTTTTCCCATGATCTGCATTCATCATATTCACAGCAACCATGCCTGATGGATCATCCACATCGTCATTTTCACATCCACAAAACATGGTGGCAGAAATAAAAAAAATACTATACAAAAACAATTTATTAATCTTCATTTTTTTTAGCTTTGGATTCGTAAAGATAAAGATTTTATGCCTTTCGCAAGAAAATTTTAGCTTAAAATAACAATTAAATTTAACTCACCATTATTCACTTTTATTCTCATACATTATTAACAAATAGTATGGTTCAATAATCTTTTGTTGTTGAGACAATTGCCGACTATACGAAATTTTTCATTAATTACGCTTTGCTATTTACAATTTATAAAAACACCTCAAAAATCTCTACTCTCCATTTCTTCTTTAAAAAAAACAAGTTCAGGCGCTATCTTCTTAAACTCTTCCGATTTCAACTCCTTTGCAGGCTTTGTACCGTGCATAAATACTACCTTTTTAGCACCCAAATATCTATGCACCAGCGCCAACGAGGTCGAGTCCCAATCAAAATAACTCAGATGCGCAATATCCACCCGACATTTTATCCGCTGAAGCGCTTTCTCGTTTATCTTCAGACATCCGTCACCCTGATGAAACAGCGTTTTGCCCTCAAAACGAATCAGATAACCATAATTTTCAGTTTTTTCATACTCAGTATAATCCTTGTAGCTTACCCCTTCCAAACTCCGGCTCGTACCATGCTGCATCCGCACAGCGCTCACCCTAACACCCTTAATTCTCATCTGTTTCAGTTCGCCCATGGCCAGTTCAGGACATACAATTTGCAATTTCACCCTTGCAAAACTCTTACAACTATCCTGCATCTGCCGGTATACCTGTGGCGGACAAATCATTTTGGCATCCCGGTTGTTCAACAAAAAATTTTCGGCCAAACGAGCATTAAAATGATCGCCATGTATATGCGTAATCAACAGTAAATCAATCTTATCGAACGGAGACTTTCCCCACACAATCCTATCTCTGGTTTCGTCCGACGGTAAGAAAAAAAAGTTACCATACTCCGTACCAAACGGATCTATCACCACCTTAGATTTATCACATTCATACAAATACCCACAGTTAGCCAGGTACGTAATTTTAAGCCCGCGCTCAGGAGCATCAAACCCCGAAACTACTACAATCAGAACCAATAAATAAATCCTTTTCAAAACATTCATAAGTATATAAAATTAAAAAAAACTCATTTGCAAAAATATAACATTCAAGTCATAAAACACCCATTCCATACCCCTTTTTTCTCTAAATAATTTTCATAGGGGGTGTCCCTCCACTTCAGGCGTTATAGCTCCGCTCGCGGCGTCGCTACTACACCTTCGTTTCGGGTCGGGCTATCCAGGGCTACGCTTTGCTCCGGTACTCCGTTTCACTACGTACGGCTCCCGGTGGTCGCCCCCCTCCTATCCCTCACCCGCCGGTAACCAGCACTACAGTTCGTCAATCATCTCTTTTTCTCCCCCAAAAAACATTTTACAAATTAAATTACTCTTAAAAATCCTATAGCTTAGTCAGTGAAAAAAACCAACATCCGTATCACTATCAATATTTCAGTTTCAATAATATTGTTTTTTCATAAAAAACCAAACCCATAATAACTCATTTCTGATAAAAAAATCACTTATTTTCACTCATAATACATTAAAACATGCTTACGTAAAAATAAAATACATTTGATTTTCATACAATTAATCATTTTTGCTATCAAATGACAGAATAGTGTTATTCTTTTATTTAAAATTGCGTCATCTTTGTCATGCTAAAAAATCACTTCAATAACAAATTTAATACCATGAAAAAACCATGAAAGCAAAAAAAATGTGGATAAGAGAGATTCTTCTCACGCTTGTTTTTTTATTGTCGGGAATTACCACACTCTCAGCACAAAACTGGAAAGCAGAAGGTGTAGTAACCGATCAGAATGGAGAGCCGCTAACTGGAGTAACAGTCTTGTTAAAAGGCACTAATACTGGAACTATAACCGACCTCAGCGGGAAATATAACTTGAATATTTCTAAAGTTGTCAATCCGGTTTTACTCATTTCGTACATCGGTTACGAATCTGTTGAAGTAAAAATAACTTCATCGCCTCAGTTCAACAAAATAACGCTTACTGATGCAAGCAAAACTTTATCAGAACTAATCGTAGTAGGTTATGGTACACAAAAAAAAGCCACTCTATCGGGTGCTGTTTCGGGAGTAGCTGGCAAAGAAATTATTAAATCGCCATCCATGAATGTAACCAACTCACTGGCCGGAAATATTCCCGGACTTGTTGTAGTCGGACAAAGTGGTGAGCCCGGTTCCGATTACTCTTCATTGTATATCCGCGGAACAAACTCGCTGAACGACAATAGCCCACTGATAGTGGTAGACGGCGTACCCGGACGTTCACTCGAGCGTATAGACCCTTCTACCATCGAAAATATCTCTATTCTGAAAGATGCTTCTGCTGCCATTTACGGCTCGCAAGCTGCCAATGGTGTAATTTTAGTTACCACCAAGCGTGGTAAAGTTGAAAAAATGAAACTATCTGTAAGCTATTCTGCCGGATGGAGCAGACCTACCAAAATACCCGAAGTCTGTAGTGCTTCCGAATACGCTACTCTGGTAAACGAAGTACAATACTACGCGGGACAAAACCCAGTTTATTCTGCCACCGAAATTCAGAAATTTGCCGATGGTAGCGACCCCTGGAAGTATGCCAATACCAATTGGTTCGACGAAGTTCTTAAACCCTGGTCGATGCAACACAACGCTAATGCCTCCATTGCAGGTGGGAACGAAAACTTACAGGCTTATGTAGCCTTTTCAACCCGGTTTCAGGATGGATTCTTCAAAAACAGTGGTAGCAATTATGCCCAACACGATTTAAAAGCCAATGTTATTGGTAAAATCAATAAATACATTACCGCTGATATCGACTTTTCGGGACGTATCGAACAGGGCAGTTTTCTACCAATCAACTCATCTACATTATTTTATGAACTTCAATCGGCAAGTCCACTTATTCCCGCATATTGGCCAAACGGCTTAGCCGGTCCGCCGCTTGATATGACCACACAACACAACCCCATAGTGCAATCAACACCTGCTGCCGGATATAACCGTACCGAAAACTATGTATTTAATCTCACTGCAAAAGTCAATGTAAAAATACCATGGGTTGAAGGGTTAACCTGGACAACCACCGGAGCTGTAGACCGAGGGCTGCTTTACACAAAAAAATTAAACAAAAGATACGATTTATATACATGGGATGGTACATCGCTTGATGACAACAACTTACCTCTACTAATAAAAGCTCAGTACGGTGGCGAAAGTAACTTGCTACAGCAACTGGATATTGCCAAAAAGTATATGGTAAACTCTCTTTTAAATTATCAGCGTACGTTTGATAAAGTACACGATATCGGATTTCTGATTGGGGTAGAAGCTTTTGAAACCACTTCCAACTGGTTTAGCGCCGAACGCAAAAACAACACGGTAGTCTATCCCGAAGAACTCAATTTTGGTAACGACAACCAACAATACAGCAATGGGTCAAATCCGGGTGTTGATCGCTGGCTTAATTACCTTGGACGTATTAACTATGCCTACAACCAAAAATACATGTTGGAATTTGTATGGCGTTATCAGGGATCAAGCAAGTTTTACGAATCTAACCGATATGGATTTTTCCCGGGACTATCAGCTGCTTACCGTATTTCGGAAGAGAATTTTTGGAAAGACAGCAGTGTTGGCAATCTGATAAATGGTCTGAAACTGAGGGCTTCGTGGGGGCTAACAGGTAATGATAAAATTGATTCGTACCAATTTCTGTCTCAATATGCCAAGTACTGGCAAAACTTTGTTACAGGATCAACCCTCAGCAATATGGCCGCTTATTACGAAAGTTTAGCAGGCAATATCAAGGCACATTGGGAAGAAGCCCGACAGGCAAACATCGGCATAGATTTTAGTATGCTCAATAACAGGCTCACACTTACAGCAGATTATTTCAACAATATGCGGTCAAAAATTTTGATTACGCAAACTCAGTCTGTACCTGATTTTACAGGACTTTCAGGTATTCTGCCGGCTGTCAACCTCGGCAAAGTAAGCAACAAAGGTTTTGATTTTGAATTGGCATGGAGCGATAAAATAAAAGATTTCAGATATCGCATTGGTATCAACGGTGGTTATGCGGCCAACAAAATTCTTTTCTTCGATGAAGCAAGTAACATCCCTGAATATCAGAAAAACACAGGACATCCAATGAATTCAGGTATCTATTACGATGCTATTGGTATTTTCCATAATCAGGATGAAATAGACAATTATCCACATATGGATGGTGCCCGACCCGGAGATGTTATCTTTCGCGACGTTAATGATGATCAGGTAATTGACGGCTTAGATAAAATTCGAATCAACAAAAGTGCTGTACCTACATGGACTGGGGGTTTAAATCTTTCGGCAGAATACAAAGGTTTTGATTTGTCGGTTCTTTTTCAGGGTCAGGCAGGAGCTGTACGTTATGTACAACAAACCGGAAGTTTATCTAATAACAAAAACTATCTGAAATCTTTTTACAACAATCGCTGGACAGAAAATAATACCAACGCCAACTATCCGAGAACATTCAACCGCAACGATGAATACTGGGTTAATTCTGATAACCAAAACACTTTCTGGTTACATAAAACAGATTTTATCCGATTGAAAAATATTGAAATTGGTTATACACTACCTTCAAAAATTGCGAAAGCAGTGGCTTGCCAAAATATACGTTTGACTGCAAGTGGAATGAACTTATTTACATACTCGCCAGACATGAAAGATTATGATCCGGAACTTGAATACAAAAACGAAGGATTTGCAGGAGCCGGTTATCCTATTCAAAAAATAATCACGACAGGTATTTCAATCAACTTTTAATAGCTAATATTATGAAACGTTCAATAATAAAAAAATTTATAACTCTATCTTATGTTTTGTCTTTGGGGCTGATGTCGTGCAGCGACTATCTCGACACTGTACCCGGCGATAAACTGGACGATAATGCGCTATGGTCGAACCCTAGCCTGATTGAAGGCTATGTTTATCATATTTATCAAGGTATTCCTTACCCATATCAATGGTATTTAAGTGCCTCACTGGTAGATGAAGCTGTCCCAATCCAAAACGATGGAGTTGTTACCAAAGTAATTACCAGCTCAATGACGCCCGACGATCAGGGTGTATTTGCAAGTAACTGGGCAGCTGCCATGGAAAATTGGTGGTGGAAGTCGGTTTACAGCAATATTCGTTCTTGCAATATGTTTTTTGAAAAAATTGATCAAGCCAAATTTACAGATGAATCCTACAAACAACAATTAATCGGAGAAGTACATTTCCTGAGAGGTTATTTCTATTATCTTCTGATGACACAGTACGGCGGTGTACCACTGATTGATAAAGTAATGAATGTAGGCGATAGTTACGAAATTCCCCGCAATACATTTGAAGAAACCATCAACTTTATTGTTGCTGATTTGAATACCGCTGTATCCGACAGCAGACTTGATGCCCAAACGGACAAAACCAGAGCAACGCAAGGAGCTGTATATGCACTGAAATCAAGAGTATTACTCTATGCAGCCAGCGAACTACACCACAGCACTACCTGGCAAAATGGATATGAACATCCCGAATTGGTAGGATATACTACCGATAATCGCAGAGAATTATACGAAGAGGCAAAAGCCGCAGCCGAAAAAGTAATGACACTCGGTTATGAGCTATATGATGTTAATTCAAACAAATCGGCAAATTTTCAGGAGCTTTTCTTACAAATGTCATCCAAAGAGCAAATTTTCATCACTCAATATGACAAAGTTAACACACCATATTGGGCTACAGATTGGATTGCTTGGGTATGCGGAACCTTCTCGTATGGAGGTTGGGGTTTGAATCAGGTGACTGCAAATCTGGCAGATGCTTTTGAAAACGCTGACGGTACTCCATTTAATTTTAGCAGCCAATCTGCTGATCCATATACTAATCGCGACCCACGTTTTGAGGGTACAGTTTTGCATAATGGTTCATCCTGGTTTTACAATTCATGGGGGTATTTATCGCCAATAACCATTGATATTACTGCTGGTAGCGATTATAACTCAGGCAATACCACCGGATATTACATCAAGAAATTCATATCTACCACTGATAATGACAATACGTGGTATTATGGTTCACGCCAACCTCAACCATACATTCAAATAAGATATGCCGAAGTACTCCTTAATTACGCAGAAGCATGTATTGCACTGAGCGAAGATGATAAGGCTAGAGATGCTATTAACGACATTCGCGAAAGAGCCGGCATGCCGGATATTACTGAATCAGGAACAGCATTGCTCGAAAGATACAGGAACGAGCGTAGGGTTGAACTCGCTTATGAAGGACACCGCTTGTGGGATGTACGTCGTTGGATGATAGGGTCAGAAGGATACGCCAACGCACGTGGAGTTAAAGTTGTAAATAATACATATACTGAATTCGATTTTGAAACACGTGCATGGAAAAACAGTCATTACCTGATTCCTATTCCACGTACAGAGATAAATAAAAACTCTTCTCTGATTCAAAATCCGGGTTATTGATAATAGATATTACATAAGTTACTTTTTTCAGAGTAGCGAAAATAGTTTTAATTAAAAAAACAACTAAAAAACAAGATACACTTAGAGTAAATTCAGAATATATGAAATATGAAATGTGAAACAACAAGATATTTCACAAAAAAATGAATGCTTCGATTCTTTAAAAAAGCATCTAATTAAATATCAAAAAAAGTTTACTCTTATGTGTATTTTGTTTGAAAAAAATTAAAAACTGACGCGAGAACCGAATTTTCAATACATCTTACTTAGATATAAACTCAAATTTATCGATTGCTGTGAAAACCAATATCCTCAATACCATACTGATAATTTGTGGCTTTCTTGCATATCACAATTTAAATGCTGAGGAAATCACTAAAAGAACTATGTCTTTTGATCAGGACTGGTATTTCAGAATAGAAAATACCGATGAAGCTATTAACAGCCTAACCCATTGGGCAAAAGTGGACATTCCTCACGATTGGAGCGTTGAAATGCCGTTTTCAAGAATTGCCGATGGCGGTATTGCTACTGGTCATAAAGCAGGAGGCATAGCATGGTATAAGAAAACATTTACTTTAGATAATGAAGATTTCAATAAGTTGATTACACTCTGTTTTGATGGAGTATATATGGAATCGGAAATTTGGTTAAATGGGAAAAAAGTATTTTATCATCCCAACGGTTACACTCCTTTTCGATGCGATATTACTGCTTTTTGCAATCCTCCACAAGTTGATAATGAGTTGATGGTAAAAGTTGTGAACGTAAAAAAAAATAGTCGTTGGTATTCTGGTTCAGGTATTTATCGCCATATATGGCTGATAAAAACAGAAAATCTCCACCTGGATACGTGGCACACAGCCGTAACAACGGAAAAAGCTTCGGAAAGCGAAGCTACCATTTACATTTCTACCGAAGTAATTAATGCCGCAAATAATCCTATGAAGGGCGAGCTTTACGTTGAGATAGTTAATCCTGCCGGGAAAATAATAAAAAAAACAAAATCAACATTTATTTCTTCTAAAAATAAACAATTAACTATAGATCAAAAAATAACTCTGAACAAACCTCAACGGTGGGACACAGATTATCCTGTTTTGTATAAAGCTAAGATATATACAAAAGTAGCAGGTATGGTTACCGATGCCATCGACGTTCCTTTCGGAATAAGAACTATCTCTTTCGCTGCTGAAAGAGGATTTCAACTAAATGGAAAAAACATCAAATTGAAAGGTGGTTGTATTCATCAGGATAATGGATTACTTGGTGCTGCAGCTATCGACAGAGCAGAAATACGCAAAGTAGAACTACTCAAAACCAATGGATTTAATGCGGTTCGTTGCGCACACAATCCACCATCAGAAAAATTTCTGCAGGCTTGTGATAGTCTTGGATTATTGGTTGTCGACGAAGCTTTTGATCAATGGCAAAAACCCAAAAATTCCAACGATTATCACCGCTTCTTCAACGAATGGAGTATTCCTGATATAGAATCGATGGTGAGGCGCGACCGGAATCATCCCAGTATAATTATGTGGAGTATTGGGAATGAAATTCAGGAACGTGCAGATAGCTCAGGAATATTGATAGCTTCAAAATTGAAAAATGCAGTCAGATTATTAGATAAAACCCGACCGGTGACTGCGGCCGTCAACGAGTTCTGGGACAATCCGCAATTGAAATGGAGCGAGTCCGAAAAAGCATTCCGGAATTTAGATGTTTGCGGCTACAACTATATGTGGTGGGAATACGAAAACGACCATCAGTTATATCCTGACAGGATTATTTACGGTAGTGAGTCTACTGCTATGGAACGTGCCATCAATTGGGAGTTAGTGGAATCAAATCCATATATAATCGGTGATTTTGTATGGACAGCCATTGATTATTTGGGTGAATCGGGCATTGGCAATACCGGGTATTATGCTAAAAGCGAAAGCAAATATCCACAGTTTATGGACTATCCCTGGTTCAACGGTTGGTGTGGAGATATTGACATTTGCGGCAATCCAAAACCACAATCGCTTTACAGAGATGTAATTTGGAAAAAATCTAACATTGAAATGGTCGTTCATGAACCCATGCCCGAAGAAAAAAAAGAAAAAGTGAGTTACTGGGGATGGCCTCGTGAGGAATCACATTGGAACTGGACTGGCCATGAAAATGACACCTTAAATGTAAGAGTATTTTCCCGCCATCAAACCGTACGCATGTATTTAAACAACAGCTTAATAAAAGAAAAAAGTTATAGTGATGGTAACGCATACAAATATATATTTAACTTTAAAATACCTTATCAACCAGGTATATTGAAAGCAATAGGAATAAAAGATGGTAAAACCACCGACAGTATTTCATTTAACACAACCAATAAGATCGCTGACTTAAGGCTACATGCAGATAGAACGTTAATTGGAGCAACAAAAAACGATTTGGCTTTTGTAACCATTGAACTTATTGATAACAACGGAAATGTGGTGCCAAATGATGACATACAGATTTCCCTAAAACTATCAGGAAATGGTAAAGTGCTTGCCGGAAACGCCAATCCGACGGATATGAAAAGCTTCCGCTCACTTAGCCCCTACACCTTTAAAGGAAAAGCTTTAGCCATAGTGCAACCAAACGGAAAAGCCGGAAAACTAACATTAGAAGTCAGCAGCAACACAACTCCATCAAGAACAATAGATATCTACACTTATTAAGAATAAAAAATCGAAATGAATATTATCAAAAAAATCTCATATATATTTCTGATTATCATTAGTTCAGTACTTTTATCTGCTTGTCGGCAAAGAAAATATGGTGGTGAAATAATAAACGGAGAATTGTGGAAAGATACCAACGGGAAAATTATCAATGCCCACGGAGGAGGCATTATTTACCACGAGGGAATCTACTATTGGTACGGAGAGTATAAAGGCGACAGCACCTATCTTTTGGATTCTGTAAAAACGTGGGAATGTTGGCGGGCAGATGCCGGAGGTGTTTCCTGTTACTCTTCCAAAAATCTGGTCGACTGGAAATTTGAAGGAATCGTGTTGCCGGCTTCACCCGATCCAAAGTCCGATTTACACCCTTCGCAGGTGATTGAACGCCCGAAAGTCATATACAATGAACGAACCAGAAAATTTGTGATGTGGTTACATATCGAAAGCCCGAACTACGAAAAAGCGCACGCCGGTGTGGCTATATCTGACAGGCCGTCAGGGACATTCAAATACTTGGGCTCATTCCGCCCCAACGGCAAGGACAGCCGTGACCAAACAGTATTTAAAGATGACGATGGGCGTGCTTATCATATCTATTCGTCAGAATGGAACAAAACCACAGTTATAGGCTTGCTATCAAATGATTATCTCCACCACACAGGAACATTCACCCGCAACTTTATCAATCAATCGCGTGAAGCCCCGGCCGTATTCAAACACAAAGACAAATACTACATGATTTCTTCGGGTTGCACCGGCTGGGATCCCAATACCGCCTTATATGCTGTGGCCGATTCAATGCTCGGCAAATGGACTTTGATGAGCAATCCATGTAAGGGGAAAGATGCGGATTCCACTTTTTATGCACAAAGCACTTTTGTATTACCCATTTCCGGGCAACCGGGAAGGTTTATTGCGATGTTCGACCGCTGGAAAAAAACAGATTTGATAAATTCGACTTATATTTGGCTTCCGGTTACATTTGACGGTAAAAATCCTGTTATTCAGTGGAAAAACAGATGGGATACCAATTATATAAACAAATAAAAAACTACAATCATGCGAACAAAATTATTACTACTGGTCGCTTTAGTATTTATACTGACAACCATTTGCGCGCAAGAACTTAAACTGGCTTCCATATTGGCGAGTGGAATGGTGTTGCAACAAAAAACCGAAACTCCCTTTTGGGGTTGGGCAAAATCCGGTAGCAAAGTGAGTATCACTCCTTCGTGGAATCAGCAAAAATATACAGCTATAGCTGATAAAGAGGGAAAATGGATGGTAAAAATATCCACTCCCGAAGCAGGTGGTCCCTTCAATATAGAAATTGATGGTACAAATAAAATGGTATTAAACGATGTTTTGATTGGCGAAGTATGGCTTGCAAGCGGACAATCCAACATGAGTATGCCGCTCAAAGGCTATTATTGTCAGCCAGTGAATGGCTCCAACGAAGCTATTATAAATTCGCCAAAGAAACAAATTCGTTTCATTAACATTCCGACTAAAGGCACCTACAAACCGCAAAACGATTTTAAGGCAGAATGGAAAAAAGCTTCGCTTGAAAGCACGGCTGAATGCTCAGCAGTAGCATGGTTTTTTGCCGATTTTATCAATAAAAACACAGGCATTCCTGTTGGCATAATCAATGCCAGTTACGGAGGGTCGGGCATAGAAGCATGGATGAATGCCGAAGCTTGTCATCAGTTCAAAGATATACCCGTACCCAACCTAAGCGACGAAACTGTTCAAAGCGAGCCAAATACCCCGACAGCGCTGTTTAACGCCATGATCAATCCTGTGGTTGGTTACGCCATAAGGGGAATGATTTGGTATCAGGGTGAATCCAATATTTTTAACGTTCAACACTATGCACCATCGGTGGCAGCCCTGGTGGCAGCATATCGGAAAATATGGGGAGCGGGCGAATTTCCATTTTATTATGTGCAAATAGCTCCCTATGAATACAAATGTTGGAATTTTTTCGCACCACAATGGCCGGAAATTTCCGCTTATCAACGCGACGCTCAAACTCAATGTATGAAGTTGATTAAAAATTCGGGCATGGCCGTATTGATGGATGTGGGGGAAGAATATATCATCCATCCACCACGCAAAAAAGAAGTTGGTGAACGACTGGGGCTTTTAGCCTTATCAAAAACCTATGGTTTCAAAGGATTTGAAGCTGAAAGCCCTGAATTTGAAAAATTAGAAATCAGTGGAAATAAGGCAATTGTACATTTCTCCAAGCAATACAATGGAATCACTTCTTACGGAAAAACCTTAGAACTATTCGAGATTTCCGCCGATAACAAAGTTTTCCAGAAAGCCGATGCGTATATCGATGAAAGTAACGGGACGGTGGTTTGCACTTCCAAATTGGTGGAAAAGCCGGTGGCCGTGCGTTATGCCTTCCGAAATTATGTAAAAGGGGAACTTTTCGGAACGGGTGGATTGCCTGTTTCATCCTTTCGGACAGATAATTGGTAGAATCACAAGATCTTATCGTCTCTAAAAAAATATTCGTATGAAAAAATATATTTCAATATTCGGTTTGGTGCTGCTTGCACTGTCATCCTATTCCCAGCCAATGATTAAAGGAACTCGTTTGGGCAAGGATAATACAAGTGAAGTGATTGCAGCCATGACGCAAGAAGAAAAAATCAGGTTGCTGATGGGCTTGGGCGATTACACCTGGTACAACCCTCCTACGGGCGAAAAAACAGTGCTGCTTGAAGGAGCGGCTGGTTGCACTTATTCCATTCCCCGCTTGGGCATTACTCCCGCCGTGTTGACTGACGGTCCTGCCGGATTGCGCATTGATGCACAACCCAAAGATACCACGCAAACTTTTTATTGCACCGCATTTCCTACTGCTACAGCACTGGCATCGAGCTGGAACACTGAATTGCTGGAGGCTGTGGGTAAAGCAATGGGTAATGAAGTGCTCGAGTATGGTTCTGATGTATTGTTGGCTCCAGCTATCAACATTCACCGAAATCCATTGTGTGGAAGGAATTTTGAATATTATTCTGAAGACCCGCTCGTTGCCGGAAAAATGGGAGCTGCCATGATTCGGGGCTTGCAATCGAATGGAATAGGAACTTCGTTGAAGCATTTTGCCGCCAATAATTTTGAGACCAATCGACTAACGGCCAATACTGTGATAAGCCAGCGGGCATTACGCGAAATTTATTTAAAAGGTTTTGAAATAGCTGTAAAAGAATCCAAACCGTGGACAGTGATGTCGTCATACAATCGGTTGAACGGATTTTACACCTCCGAAAATGTTGATTTGCTCACCACAATTCTGCGTAAAGAATGGGGTTTTCAGGGTTTGGTGATGTCCGATTGGGGTGGCGGTACAGATGCCATTGCCCAGATGCAGGCTGGTAATGACCTGCTAATGCCGGGTGACTATCAATACGAAGAATTAATAAGCGCTTTGAAAAACAAATTGTTGGACATGCGAGTGATAGACCATAATTTGGTCAACATCTTGAATTTCATCGAGAAAACTCCTCGTTTCAAGGGGTATAAACCACCGAGGAATCCCAATCTGGCAACACATGCAACTGTGTCGCGGCAAGCGGCAACCGAATGTATTGTATTGCTTAAAAATGATCGCAACACATTGCCATTCATTAAAATAAAAAGAGTGGCTCTTTTCGGAAAAGCCTCCTATCGCTATATAGCCGGAGGAACGGGCAGTGGCGAAGTGAATTATGAGAAAGCTATTTCAATAAAAGATGGCTTTGAAAATGGTGGTTATAATGTGAAACCTGAATTGGAAAAAATTTATACCCATTTTATTGACACAGTGGTGGCAAATTCCAAAGAAAAGGTAAAGAAGTACGTGGTAGATTTTCACCCCGAATTGTCACTCGACAAGACATTGATAGAAAAACAGGTAAAAAATTCCGATGTGGCGGTAATCACTATCGGGCGTAATGCCGGTGAAGGGGGCGACCGTACGGTGTCAGACTTTTCGCTAACAGATACAGAAAAACTGTTAATCAAAAATGTTTCGGAAGCATATCATGCAGCTGGTAAAAAAGTAGTTGTGATTTTGAATATCGGTGGTGTAATTGCCACTGCCGATTGGCGCAATTGGCCGGATGCAATTCTGCTGGCATGGCAAACCGGACAGGAAGGCGGCAATGCCTTGATCGATATATTGAAAGGAAACGTAAATCCTTCGGGCAAACTGCCGATGAGTTTTCCTATGAAATACGAGGATGTCCCATCTGCCAACAGCTTCCCGGGAGAGCCTAAAGAAAATCCTGTGAATGCCACTTACGACGAAGGTATTTATGTCGGTTATCGCTACTACGACTCTTTCGCTATTCCTGTGGCTTACGAGTTTGGATACGGATTGTCGTACACAACATTTGAGTACTCAGAAATAAAAATAAGCAATCCGGTATTTTCCAACAATGTTGAAGCACGCATTACAATCAAGAATATCGGGAAAGTTGCCGGGAAAGAAGTCGTCCAACTCTATCTCTCTGCTCCTCAGGACGAAACGGAAAAGCCTTCGCACGAACTAAAGGCTTTTGCGAAGACCCGTCTGTTGCAACCGGGAGAAGAGCAACAAATCACATTTACTCTTGACGCTCGTTCGCTGGCTTCATTTTGGAGCGGATACAGTGCCTGGATGGCCGAAAAAGGAAGCTATGAAATTGGCATCGGTGCTTCATCGAGGGATATCCGGCAGAAAATTGCGTTTCTATTGCCCGAAACAATTGTAGTGGAGCAATGCCACAACGTGCTTTATCCAAACCGAAAAATTAAGGAATTATCAGTCAGTTCGAAAGACTCAAATCAAGCTAAATAAGATGAATAGATATTCTAAGCTTTTGTTAATTACGTCTCTGCTATTGATGGGGATAGGCTGCCGTGGAAAATATGAAACCCCGGGCAAAAATTATTATTTCGATGCTACGCAAGGACGAGATGACAACCAAGGCACAAGGCCGGACAAACCTTTCCGCTCATTTGCAAAATTGGCTTCTCTTCAAATCAACCCCGGCGACAGCATTTTGTTGAAATCGGGGACCGAGTTTGCCGGGAAGTTGTATTTCAGCGGCAAAGGTTCTGCCAGCAAACCTATTGTTATCGGTAAATATGGCGGGGAAAAAAAACCACATTTAAAAGGAAATGGCACCTCCAGCGCAATGCTTCATGTGTATAATTCCGAATATATAGTGATTCGCGATATAGAAATATCAAACAAAAGCGAAAAACCTTTGCCACATTTGACGGGTTTACTGGTGGAGCTTCACAACTATGGCACGGCCAAAGCTATTACTATCGACAACCTCTTCATTCATGATGTGTACGGGTCGCTGCTCAAGGGCGATGGCTACAACCACGAAGAAGCAGGTGCAGGCCAGGCCATGCTGCTCCGCAACCTTCAAGGAGGAGAAAAAGATTCTGTTTCGTCAAATTTTGATGGTTTAATTGTGCAAAATTGCAAGATTAAAGACTGCCAGCGCAATGGCATCATGATGTGGGGCAATTGGGTAAGGAAATTCTGGAATCCCAACAGACATGTCGTTATACGCCACAATGAGTTGGATGGCGTACCTGGTGACGGCATTGTGCCGGTGGGTTGCGAATCACCTTTGGTGGAATACAATGTGATGAAAAACTGCCCCGGCGTGCTGCCCCCCACCGAAGCTTGCGACGGTATTTGGCCATGGTCGTGCGACAACGCGATTGTTCAATACAACATCGTAAGCGACCACAAATCGAAAGTGGACGGTTATGGTTTCGATTCGGATTACAATTGTACGAATTCGCTTTTCCAATATAACCTGAGTTACAACAACGACGGAGGATTCCTGCTACTCTGCAATTCAGGGGGCTGGCCTACCGATTACAGCATTGGCAACAAAAATACCGTAGTCAGGTACAATGTAAGCATCAACGACGGCATTCGCAATTTTGTAGTGGAACGGGCTAAAGATTATTTTTCGCCCATTATACATATCACAGGTAGCACCCAAAACAGCCGGATAGAACACAATTTGTTCTTTATTCCCCAAAAACAATTTCCACTCACCGATAAGCGGATTATTTGCTCCGACGACTGGAAAGGATATGCCGATAGTACTTTTTTTGTAAATAATTATATCTTTGCAGAAGATCTAATGCAGGCTTTTGAATCAACCTATTCTACACATAACTTCTTTGAAAAAAACTATTTTATAGGTAATTTAATCACACCTAAACAAGGTTTTGTGAAATACAATGGCAAGTTTGACCGCGACATGTGGTATGATGAAAATGACGAAAACTGGAAGAAACTTATTCGCTTTTTAGATGGAAAGTCTATTGTGATAAACGGCAAAGAAATGCTGGTGCTCGACATCATCGGCTGGAACAAATAAAACAAGAGAAATATGGAATCAAAAAGCAATCGCCTTCAATCTATTGATGCACTAAGGGGTTTTGACATGTTCTGGATTATGGGAGGCCCCGGCATCGTCGCTGCATTATATGGTATTTTTGGAGGAGAGCCTTGGACTTGGGTACATTCGCAAATGGAACATGTTCCTTGGGATGGATTCCATTTCATGGATTTAATTTTTCCCTTATTTCTTTTTATCGCCGGTTTGTCGTTTCCGTTTTCGCTCGATAACAAGCGAAGCAAGCAAGAATCAAACAGGCAAATCCTGTTCGACCTTCTGAAGCGCACCTTGAAACTAATTCTCTTAGGATTAATATACAATGGGGTTCTAAAATTGAATTTCCCGGATATCCGCTTTGCAAGCGTTTTGGCACATATAGGACTATCCTGGTTTTTCGGAGCACTTATTTACATGTATTCGCAGAAAATGCTCACGGTTGTACTTTGGATATCAGCCATTCTTGTTGGATACGGAGCGTTAAATCTGCTGGTTCTCTCCCCTGAAGCTACAGGAAGCAACTCTTTCATGCCCGAGAACAATATCGTTTGTCAATTTGACCGTTGGTTTCTGCCGGGAGTTCTCTACAACAGAATTTTTGATCCAGAAGGAATTCTTAGTGTTATCCCCGCAATTGCTACAGCTCTCATGGGTATGCTTACCGGGCATTACTTGAAAAAAAATCATGTTCATTTGCCTACCCGTAAGGTAGCAGTGTATATGCTTACTGGTATCACACTCATTGGCCTTGCCCTGTGTGTCAATATATTGATCCCAATCAATAAAGCCTTGTGGTCAAGCTCATTTACTCTACTCACAGGAGGAATATGCATTCTGCTTTTTACTATTTTTTATTGGGTGATAGACGTAAAACAATGGTGCAAATGGGCATTCTTTTTCCGGGTAATCGGACTAAACTCCATCACCATTTACATGGCTCAAGCCATCATCAACTTCTATGGAATCAGCGACTTTTTTCTGGGAGGGATTGCCTCTAAATTGCCGAAAGATATTGGTTGGCTGATAATTAGTTTAGGTTATGTCGCCCTTTGTTGGTTATTTCTCTATTTTTTATACCGAAAAAAGGTATTTCTCAAAGTGTAAATTTGTCAAACCCCGATCATATCATAAAAAACATGTCAACGAAAAGTATTTATACCACCATCCTTTTGTTTGCTGCCTTTAGTTTAACTGCTCAAACCCTCTATACCCTTGATGCATCCCGTTTGAAAACCCCCGAAATAAGAACCGGATATTTCAAGATGGGAACAAGCGAAAATTCCCGGGGCGAAACCATATTGGTCAACAACCGTTACCTGATGATAAACGGACGTCCTGAAATTCCGGTTATGGGAGAATTGCAGTATTCGCGAATGGACAAAAATCGTTGGGCTGATGAAATTCTGAAAATGAAAGCGTGCGGTGTGAATGTAATTGCCACTTATTCTTTTTGGAATCACCACGAAGAAATTGAAGGACAATTCGATTGGTCGGGCAACAAAGATTTGCGCAATTTTGTCAGGTTGTGTGGAGAATTAGGGGTTTATGTTTATCCGCGAATTGGCCCTTGGTCGCACGGCGAAGCGCGCAATGGTGGCACACCAGATTGGATTCTGAAAAAAAAACACCTTGTTGATCGTTCTGCCGATCCTGCATACAAGAGCTATGTGGAAAAATATTTTGCCCAAATCGGGAAACAACTTCAGGGACTCATGTTTAAAGACAACGGTCCGGTGATTGGCATCCAGCTCGAAAACGAATACTGGAAGGGCAAAGCCGGCGAGCCTTATATCCTGTGGCTCAAGCAAACTGCCCGCAAATATGGGATGGACGTTCCGCTCTACACAGTCACTGGCTGGGGCGACGGCTCTGTGCCTCCAGGCGAAGTGATTCCCTTGTGGGGCGGTTATCCCGACGAATCGTGGGTGCCGAATATCGAAAAAATTACCGGCCGTGGCAATTTCAGCTTTAGCAGTTTCCGCGACGATGAAACCATTGGCAATGCACAAGTGAAGAAAAAAGACAATTACCTCGACCATTCCACTGTTCCTTATTTCACTTGCGAAATGGGTGTCGGCATATTTGTCTCCACGCACCGCCGCCCGTTGATAGGTCCATTGGACGGACTTGGGCTTATTATGGCCAAAATCGGATCGGGGGGCAATTTGTTAGGATATTACATTTTTGCCGGAGCTTCGCAGCCTCTCGGAGTTTACTCCACAATGGAAGAAAACAAGGATGAAACGGGCTATTGGTGCGAGTTGTCGCCTATTTCTTATGACTTTCAGGCCGCCATTCGCGAAAACGGAACGCTCAATTCTTCGTATTACGAAGTGAAACGCTTCAACTATTTTTTGAGAGAGTTTGGACATTTGCTGGCACCGACAGAACCTGTTTTTGCAGCAAAACCCAAAGACGATTTTCAGTATGCAGCACGTATTAAGGATGATTCCGGCTTCTTTTTCGGTATTAATTATTGCAGGAACAATCCTACGGCGGAGAAAAAAAATGTTCAATTTTCGGTGAAATTAAGACAACAAACGCTTACTTTTCCTTCAACCCCGATTAATGTGCCTGACAGCACTCTTTTGGTGTGGCCGATCAACATGGATTTGGACGGAATCAACCTTCAATATGCCACAGCACAGCCACTTTTCGACACGAAAAAAGGTTTATGGGTATTTGTTCAGGATTTGAATGTACAGCCAGAATTTTCATTCGATGCAAAAAATATTTCTTCGGTTAAATCCTCTAACGGAAAAGTAGTTAATAACGGCAAAAACTGGCTGATAAACAGCCTACTACCTGGAAAAGATTGTATTATTTCAATTGAAAAAAAATCTGGTGAAACGCAAAGCATTGTTGTATTGTCCAAGGAAGAAGGTAAATATGCGTGGATTCTGGAAAAAGATAATGGTGACAAACAGTTTTTTATATCCAAATCGACCCTCTACATGCAGCATGACAAACTGAAAATTATAGATTTTGACAATAAAATGAATATAAGCATGCTCACACCCGGGAAGACGGAAATTTTCACGAATCTCCAGTTCAATCAGCCTGAACAAAAAATTGCCTCCATCCCACAGCCGAAAGGGGCTTTGCAAGATGCCCATTGGCTCGCGACTTCCACCGAAAAGATTATTACCCCTGACAACAAATTGAATCACAAAATTTTCCAAAAAGAATTTAGCGCCATCAACCCAGCTTTGATAAAATGGGCAAAATTAGTGATTGCGCCCGAATCCGATTGCCGCTTGCGGATCAATGAGAATTGGTGCGGGCAAGCCATTGAACCTGGCAAACTAAACGTGATCGACATCACGGGCTATGTGAAGAAAGGCGAAAACGTATTGTTGATGGATTTTCCTCTTGCAGAAGGAAAAAAAGCGTTTGCTGCACGTGTGATTATCGAATACTTCAACAGCGAACGCTATGATTTCAGCACCGACGAATCGTGGTTGTCGGCAGAGTTGTATTACCTTCCGGCAGTGTATGGTGACAAACCGGTGTTTCCGCTCGGATTACAGGCTCCTGCTTTGACCGATCAGAGAACGGATCTCGCTATGCTGTCGATTTCCGATTTCAAGGAATGGACGCTTCACGTGCCTTGCGATTATCTGAAAGGACTGAACAACCTTTATCTCGCCATGAATTATGTGGGCGACAGGGTTTCGGTGAGATTGAACAACCACTTGATTGCCGACAACCTGAACAACAACACGACCTGGATGATGAATCTGAGTCGACCTGACAATCAAATGGAGTGTGCAGATTTACAGATAGAAATAAGACCCTGGCAGAATACAGATAAAATCTATTTTGACTTGCTGCCTGAAAAACAGGATGCTGCCAAAGCTGCAATCAAACAGATTTGGTTTGTTCCCGAATACGCTGTACAATATCCATCTGAATAAAACTTTTATCTTATAGAAAAAAACATTGATTGTCATTTTTTATTGAAGTGTATTTTGAATTTATTCAGAGTGAAAGCCAATTATAACCCGGCCTATATTGATTTAAATTGAAAATTTCAAACCAACTTTTGTCAAAACAACAGATTTATTCCATAAATTTGATTATTGTTAGCGTTATTTCTTACCTCATCATAAATGTATGAAAAGTCTCAAAAACAGAACTTTACTAATTTTGTGGGTATGGGCTATTTCCCAGTTGACTTTACAAGCAAACGAAATCACTCATTTCACTGCCAGTCAGGGACTTTCCGGAACTGACATTACTGCCATTTGTGAAAACGAAAACTATATCTGGATTGCCACCAACGACGGATTATGCCGTTACGATGGAAAAATATTCAAGGTATTTAAAAAAGAAAATGGATCAATAAACAGTATCAGCGAGAACAACATCGAAACGCTTCTTTTTGATTCTAACGGGCTTCTGTGGGTTGGGTTCAAAACAGGTGGTGTTGATGTTTACAACCCTAAAAAGGGAACATTTACACACATCAGCAAACTAACCGATAAATATCCTCAACGGGTAATAACTATTTATGAAGACAGTCAAAAAAAAATCTGGCTTGGTAGTTGGGAAGAAGGTGCATATGAGCTAACTCCGGTAAAAGGTGATAAACTCCAGTATAAGGCTCAAACTCATCTTCATGGCTTTATTGTTTCGAGCATCATAGAACAAAGCAATAATCAAATATGGGCAGGCACTTATTCCGGATTGTATTTATACCAAATGAAGCAAAACAAATGGATTACATGCAGTTCCCAGTTAGTTGTTAGTCAATTTATCAAAATCAAAGGAACATCTGAATTTTGGTGTTCAACATGGAATGAAGGAATCTTGAAAATTAAAGAAAATCCACTTCAGCCAGACAAGCCAGAAATCAAAACAATATGTGCCAAAGGTGACGAAGTATACCGGATTTATCCACTCAACGATCATTTGATGTATATCGGTACTTGGGGAAACGGTTTAAAGCAACACATTAGTAATCAGAAAATAACTACTACTTTCGACAGCAGATTTAAAGCACCGGTTATTCTTAGTTTTCTGAAAGATTCATATAACAGTTTCTGGGTAGGGACTTACGGCAATGGTTTGTTTCGCATTAACACTACCAGCCGTGGTATCAGCACATTTTCGCCTATAAACACGAGTGGTTATGCAGCTGCTTACACCATCAAAGCACTGGACAATAACCGCTTAATTTTAGGTTCCGAAGGCGAAGGCCTGTATCATTGTGATTTTCGTCATTCGTCCTTAAACAGAAAAGCAAATGATATCCTCCGTGGCAAACAGAATAATTTCATTCTCACTATATACAAAGATAAAGAATTGATTATCATAGGGCACGACGATGAAGGAGTTTATCTCTCGCCCTTGAATGGCTCTACAATTACCGATATTAAATACAAAGTTTTTAAAATAAATAAAAAATTTGCTAAAGTCACAGCTGTTTTCAAATCAAATGATAATAAGTTGTGGTTTGGTACAAAACAAAATGGATTAATTTCGGCCAGATATAATACAAAATCTGAAATACTTGAGAATTTTCTATTTTACAATTTATCCGGTATTGGGCAAATTACCGGTTTTGCCCAGTACGATGACCAACGCCTTTGGATAGCTTCACACAGCGGCTTATATCTTTTCAATATCTCAACCAATAATTTTGATAAAAACCGGCAACTAAAAATTCCGGAGATGGTATACAGCATGGTAAAAGATGTGAAAAATGAATGCCTATGGCTTGGAACATCAGTAGGTCTGCTAAAATATAACTATAGATCTAATACTGACAAACCCGAAGCTCCCTTTTCAGGAATTCTGCCTCAGGGAGCTATCAATAACCTGATCATGGATTCGTACAATAATCTATGGTTTTCGGTAGGTGGACGTGTCTTTTGTATATTAGATCAAAGCAAAAAAATAAAAGAAATAAATCTTGGTGAGTTTGGTAATCAGATACTCATTTCATCTACCATTGCCAATATTAAAGGAGCGGAATGCGTTATTTTTGGTGGAGAAAAAAATCTGGTTATTATTGAGCCAGCCATTACATTGAACCAACCTAACGAATCAAAAATTATTTTTACCGAATTGCAAATAGACCATGACAAAGTAAATGTAGGTGATAAAATTTATGGCCACACCGTGCTCAATCAACAAACCGAATATGTGAATGAAATTGAGTTTTCTTACCGTTGCAAGTGGGTATCTTTATCCTTTACGCAGGTAGGATGGAATAATTTTAAAAATCATTATCAATACAAAATCGATGGATTCAGCCAAAACTGGCAATTACTCGACCTTGACAAACCCATCATCTTTTCGCAACTTCAACCGGGAAATTACCGACTGGTTATTAAGCGCTTTGATGTTAGCGAAAACGAAGCTCCTTTGTGGAGTCTTGATATCATAGTTATTCCCCCATGGTGGCGTACCACATGGTTTTATATCTTATTAGCTATCAGCATTATTTTAAGTGTAATATCAATTGTATTCATCATTATAAATCATTATAAGAAATTGCAAAATATAAGGATGATAGAAATTGAGAAAAAGAAGAAAGAAGAATTATTGCTGGAAAAAGAAAGTTTTTTTGCAGGATTATCTCATGATTTGCTAACTCCATTTTCACTGATAATAGCTCCGGCAGGTGATTTGCTTAAAGCTGATGAATTAAAAGCCGAAAATATGGAGAAAGTTAAGATAATTAACAAAAATGCATCATATTTATCTGATATTTTCAAAACTATTCTCGATTTTAGGCGTATAGAAGCCATTGACCTTACCATTGAAGAAAAAACGATAGAACTCATTTCATTTATCAGAGTTATTATCGATTCATTCGGATACCTTGCACGTTCAAAAAAAATTGATTTAAATTATGAATCCAATATTCAAGCGCTCACGGTACGAATAGATGTGGTCAAGTTCGAGCGTATTCTTTTCAATTTATTAAGTAATGCTTTTAAATTTACACCCGAAAATGGCAGTATACTGCTAAAACTCCAATATCAAAATCAACTTCTTAATATACAAATTACCGACACTGGTATAGGAATTGATACTGATAAATTAGACTTGATTTTCGAAAAATTTTACCAAAACACGCCTCAGGGAAAGACTCAGGGTTTTGGATTGGGTCTCTACATTGTTCGCAAGTTTATTGATTTGTTACAGGGAAAAATTCAAATTACCTCTGCTTCTGAAAAAGGAACTACAATATACATACAGTTACCAATCAACGAAGTGCTGATAAATGAAGACGACACTCTGATAGCATCGTTGCAGATACAAGAAGAAGATGTTTCAATACTTTTAGTTGAGGATAATGATGAAATGCGAAATTATCTGAAAGGTCATTTGTCCCGTCATTTCAATGTTGCAACTGTATCCAATGGCTTAGAAGCGCTTGAGTTTATTCGTAATAATCTACCCGAAATTGTCATATCTGACGTCATGATGCCTGAGATGGATGGATTAGCTCTTTGTGAAAAAATAAAAACTACTCCCCTTTTCTCTGATATTTTTGTAGTGCTGTTGTCTGCTAAATCGTCACCTGAAGACGAGCTTACAGGTTATAAAACAGGAGCTGACTTTTACATAGCAAAACCATTTGATTGTGAACGATTTGTAAAGCAAATACTCAATATCTATGCCACCCGCATTCATCGGCGTAAACAAATATTAAAATCAATTTTCATTCAAAATAATGATAATACACCAACTTCTCCCAAAAACGATTTTCTGAACAAGGCCATTCAGATTATAGAACAACACATTATGGACGAAAACTTTAAAATCGAAGAATTTGCATTACAAATGAATTTAAGCAAGACCGTACTCCATCGGAAATTCAGAATGCTAATCAACGAGACTCCCAATGCATTTATTCGACACGTAAGATTACATAAGGCTACCCAGTTGCTTATTGAGAGCAACCTTACTGTATCGGAAATTGCATATCTTACAGGATTCAACCAGTCTCATTATTTTATAAAATGTTTCAGAGAGGAATATAACGATACGCCAAAAAACTACCGTGTTCAAAATAAAAAATAAAACTCATTGTTTATGGCAATAGTAAAATTGATAATTAGTTTTTTAACTTTCAGTAATTAAAGTTTTTTGTCAGCAATTTACATTTTTTGTCAGTATTATATCCAATTTGGCATATTTATTCTTTGGCATTATTCTTGTAGTTGTGCAAACAACCATATATCAAACAACTAATATGACACAATTGCACAACGATGAAGTATTTACAATACTTACAGGTAGAATATCAAACGCTATCAACAGAACTTTTCTGCGGGCATTTGCCAACGAAGGTATCGATATTACCACGGAGCAGTGGTCGGTACTTGCCTGCCTGTGGGATAAAGATAAAGTAACTCAGCAAACCCTATGCTCGCTTACATCTAAAGACAAACCAAGTATCACAAGGCTTATTGACAAACTTGAGAAACGCAATCTGGTGACTCGCGTATCAGACCATAATGACCGCAGGATAAATTTGATTCACCTTACCGAGGCCGGTGCTAAACTGCAACATAAAGCCACCGAAATTGTACAAAACATAGCACAACGTACGCTCCGGAATATATCTGAAGAGGAATTAAACTTCAGTAGAACAATTCTTAAAAAAATCATGGATAATCTGGATTGATTTAATTTACATATTTAGTTGCATACACAACAATTGTTTATTTAATAATTATATAATAAGGTATGAAAAAAATTCCTATTTACGTACTTGCACTTCTTACAACAATGCCTATCACAGCTCAGCAAGCATTAAGTTTGAAAGATTGCAGGCAATTGGCAATCTCCCATAACAAAACGGTAGAAATGTCAAAAGAAAGCGTTAAAGCTGCTACCGAACTTAAAAAGGCTGCTTTCGCACAGTTCTTACCCAACTTTTCGGCAAACGGTACATACACCTGGAACCAAAAAAACCTGTCGCTCCTCAGCGAAGATAAGTATCTGCCGGTATATGCCACTAAAGCCGATGGTACACTCAACTTTGCCGGGTCGGTAAACAACTCATGGACAGCGGTAAACGGAAATTACGTACCACTCGACGCCAGCGGCACACCATTTGACCCGACAAAAAATCCTGAAAAAATTCTATGGAAAAACTATGCTTTACTACCTAAAGATGCTATGGAATTTGATATTCAAAATGTTTTTGCGGGTACAATCGGGTTTACACAACCCATTTTTATGGGTGGAAAAATAGTGGAGTTATATAAAACAGCTCAATACGCCGAAAAACTGGCACAAGCAAACCAGCAAAGCAAATCGACAGAACTAATCATGGAAGTTGACGAAGCATATTGGCGCATAATATCGCTCGAAAACAAAGTAAAACTGGCTAAAGATTACCGCGACCTGTTAAGCAAAATGGATAACAATGTAGCCATTATGATTGAAGAAGGAATAGCAACAAAAGCCGACGGCTTAAAAGTAAAAGTAAAGCTCAACGAGGCTGAAGTAATGCTTACAAAGGCTGAAAATGGTTTGCGACTGTCGGTAATGGCTTTAAACCAGTTATGCGGCATATCGCTCGAATCGGATACAAAACTGGCCGACCTGAACATTGAAACTAAAGATGACGCTCCGGCGCTTATCCCTTTAAATCAGGCTTTAGAAAACCGGCCGGAAATTAAAGCGCTTGCGCAAATGCACAACATCAGCAAGTCGCAGGAAAAAATTATGGTATCACGCTTTTTGCCTACAGTAGCTTTATCCGGTGGTTATCTCGTTAGCAATCCCAATGTATACAATGGTTACGAAAACGAGTTTGGTGGCATGTTCTCGGTCAGTGTAGTAGCGCACGTGCCAATATTCCATTTCGGTGATAAAATACATACTTTGAATGCTGCTAAGATACAAAGCAAAATATCGGCCATGCAACTTGACGAAGCTAAGGAAAAGATACAACTTCAGATACAACAAAATACATATAAAGTAGCCGAAAGCATGAAAAAACGCAGTGCTACGCTTAAAAATATTGAGCAGGCTCAGGAAAATCTGAAATGTGCTACCGATGGTTTTGAAGAAGGTGTAATTACTTCTACTGATTTACTTGGAGCGCAAACAGCTTGGCTGTCGGCAAAATCGGAAGATATTGATGCTGCCATAGATGTAAAACTAAACATCACTTATTTACAAAATTCAACAGGAACCTTAGAAATTCCGGAATCAACAAATAAAACAACTAAAAAATAAACAAAAAATATTGGTTAAACTAAATAGACATAACCAGTGTAATCAAAAATAAAATAAGCAATGAAAAAGACTAACAACGACCTCAGAGTAGGCTTAATCGGTTTAATCATCGTAGTAGTATTGATTTTTATCATCGGATTATATGTGTACAAGCCCGAAAAGGAAATTATTCAGGGCGAAGCTGTTGCATCAGAAGTGCGTATTTCGGGCAAAATACCCGGACGTATACAAGAGTTTTTAGCAGAAGAGGGTTCGCAAGTTAGCGCCGGCGATACATTAGTAAAAATAAGCAGTCCGGAGCTTTACGCAAAATTAGAGCAGGCCAATGCGGCCGAAGATGCCGCCTCGGCACAAAACCGCAAAGCTATCAACGGTGCACGTAAAGAATTAATCAATGGCGCTTACGAAATGTGGCAAAAAGCCAACGTGGGTGTGGATATTACAAAAAAATCTTTTGATCGTGTTCAACGATTATTTGATAAAGGTGTAATATCGGCACAGAAACGCGACGAAGCCGAAGCTCAGTATAAAGCCGCAGTAGCAACAGCCAAAGCTGCAAAATCGCAATACGACATGGCCGTAGCCGGTGCCGAAACCGAAGACAAAGAGGCTGCACAGGCATTGGTTAACCGAGCAAAAGGTGCTGTTCAGGAAGTAAAATCATACCTGAGCGAAATAGCCCTTACCTCTCCTATTGATGGCGAAATAAGCGAAATTTTCCCAAAACAGGGCGAGCTTGTTGGTACCGGCGCTCCTATCATGAGCGTTGTGAATCTGAACGATATATGGTTTACTTTCAACGTAAGAGAAGATTTATTGGGAAATATGAAAATGGGGTCAACATTTACAGTAAAAATCCCAGCGCTTAACAATCAAACAGCTGACGTGAAGATAAGTTACATCAAAGCGCTTGCCTCGTATGCCACCTGGAAAGCAACCAAAACAACCGGTGAATTTGATGTAAAAACATTTGAAGTAAGAGCTAAACCAACTAAAAAGATAGATGGATTACGCCCCGGAATGACTGCACTGATTGAAGAAACAAGTAAATAAAAACAACTCATCTGAATTTTTGATACAAGTCTAAATTCTGCCACATAAGGTAAAATTAATTTATTGAAATTCAGAGCAAAGACTTCAGACAAAAATGTCTACAATCAATATTCTAACATCGTTTCTGAAAACATTTCGTCGCGAAATAAAAAGAATAATGCACGACCCGGTTTATTTAATCGGTTCGGTAATCGTTATGACCTTTTGCTTCGTTTTTTTTCTGACGATTTTCAACGAAGGTCTTCCTCAACGTATGCCTATTGCAGTTGTCGATCAGGATAATTCGTCGCTCTCGCGTCAGTATGTGCGCAATTTAGATGCAACTCAGCAAACCAAAGTTGCAATGCACCTGAATAGTTTTACCGAAGCCCGTAAGGAAATGCAAAAAGGAAATATTTATGCCTTTGTACTTATTAAAGATGGCTTTGCTACCGATGTATATGCTAACAGGCAACCGGTTATAACATTTTATGTAAATGATGGCTATCTGGTTGCCGGATCGCTGGCACTCAAGAACATAACCTATATGAGTGAATTAACCAACGGAGCTGCAAAACAAAAAACACTATTAGCCAAAGGCGTTCCCGAAAGTCGTATCATGGGTATTATACAGCCAATTACCATCGATTCGCACTTAGTTGGTAATCCGTGGGCAAATTACGGAATATATCTACTTAATGTGTTATTGCCGGGAGTTTTACAGGTAATGATTATTATGCTTACAGTTTATACCATTGGTACTGAGCTGAAGTACAAAACATCGAAAACATGGTTGTTTACAGCAGATAATTCCATGTTTGCAGCCCTTACAGGAAAGCTTATGCCCATGACGATAATATTTACAATACTTAGTATAATTTCTAATTTACTACTGTATAAGTACATGCATTATCCCATGAATTCTTCAATTGGATGGATGTTTCTTACATCGTTTCTGTATGTACTTGCTTATCAGGCTATAGGAGTATTAATAATGGGTATTACGCCGGTATTGCGCGATGGTGTTACACTTGGCGCCTTTTATGGGCTACTCGGATTCACTTTTGCAGGGTTCACATTCCCTATAGAGCAATTGCCTTATGTATTCAGAATTTTCAGCGGAGCTTTTCCTATCAGGCATTATTTTGAAATTTATGTCAATCAGGCTCTTAACGGATTACCCATAGCTTATTCGATATCGCAGTTATTAGCATTGCTAACGTTTATATTTGTTCCATTGCTGGTTTTTGAAAGATTAAAGAAAGCAGCATTATATCAAAATTATCCCATCAAATAATTCAATTCGACATCAATGGAAAACAATCAATTAAATGAACCCCACAGAAATAGTCTTTTAAGAAATATAAAAGCTACGTTTCATATATTTGTGGATGAAATAAAGGCAATTTTCAAAGATAGAGGTGTTGTAATCATTGTTATGGTGGCTACGCTGGTATATCCATTGCTGTATTGCTCTATGTACAAAAACGAAACGCTGATTGATATACCGGTGGCGGTAGTTGATGAGTCGCACAGTTCACAGTCGGCAATGCTGGTACGTAAAATAGATGCAACCCGTGACCTGAAAGTTACAGCCCGGCTAAGCAGTATGAAAGAAGCACAGCAGTATTTTGTTGAAGGTAAAATACATGGAATTATTAACATCCCGGCTAATTTTAGTCAAAATATCTATACTGGTAAGCAAGCCAATATATCGACTTACAGCGACATGAGCAGCTTTATGTACTACAGATCTATGGTGCTGGCTACCAACTACGTAACATTAGATACAGGCGAAGATATTCAGGTAAACAGATTGGCTATGGAAGGAATTACCGGTAAACAAGCCGAACTAATTACCCATCCCATCAAGTACGAAAGCACAATACTTTACAATCAGGGCATGGGATTCGCAAGCTTTTTGATGCCGGCTATACTCATCCTGATAATACATCAAACACTGGTGTTTGGCATGGGTATGGCAGCCGGAACTGCACGCGAAGAGAACAGGCTCCACGAGTTGATAGGCAAATCGACTCACCGTGGGCATTTGTTCAGAGTAATATTTGGCAAAGGCATGGCTTTCTTTACCCTTTATCTGTTCTGGTCGGTTTATATTCTGGGCTTTATTCCCGATTTATTCAACCTACCACATTTAGGCAGTGCCATGACAATGCTTGAGTTTATCGTACCATTTCTGTTGGCTACTGTATTTTTTTCGATGACACTTTCGGTATTTAATCCAACAAGAGAAGTGCAAATGATACTGCTGCTGTTTTTTTCACTCATTCTGTTGTTTCTGAGCGGCATATCATGGCCCCAGTCCAACATCAACGGATTCTGGAGAGTATTCAGCTATCTTTTCCCGGCTACATTTGGCATTCAGGGATATGTGAAAATAAATACAATGGGTGCCGGTATGAGCGAGATACGCTTTGAGCAAATAGGCTTATGGATTCAAACTGCGGTTTACTTTATTCTGGCAACTATTACTTATTACTGGCAAATAAAAAAGAGTGTAAAAAGAAATTCTAAAAACCAATAACATGTTTTAGATTAAAGAATCAGTCCGGCAGATTACTCTGCCGGACTGATTTTATTATTGGTCAATCAAAAAAAATGACTGCTCTAAAAAACCCCGTACTATTAACCCAGTTTTGCATCCAGATTTCGTTTGATAGCCGCCAGAAAATCCTGCGTATTGAGGTAATCTTTGCGCGAAATATTATCGCCATGAACCAGAATAGCCAGGTCCTTGGTCATTTCACCCGCTTCTACTGTTTCTACACAGACTTCTTCAAGTTTCTGACAGAAATCAATTAATTCAGCATTACCGTCCAATTTTCCACGATGAGCAAGTCCGCGGGTCCATGCAAAAATAGACGCTATAGGATTGGTAGAAGTTTCTTTGCCTTGCTGGTGCTGGCGATAATGGCGCGTTACAGTTCCGTGAGCCGCTTCGGCTTCAACCGTTTTCCCATCGGGAGTAACAAGCACCGACGACATCAGTCCAAGTGAGCCAAATCCCTGAGCAACAGTATCCGACTGCACATCGCCATCATAATTTTTGCAAGCCCACACAAAGCCGCCATTCCATTTCAAAGCCGAAGCCACCATATCATCGATCAAACGATGCTCATATGTAATACCGGCCTCCTGATATTTTTCCATAAATTCATTTTCATAGACTTCCTGAAAAATATCTTTAAAACGTCCGTCATAAGCTTTCAGAATGGTGTTTTTGGTTGACATATAAAGTGGCCATTTCTTTTCGAGCGCCACCTGAAACGACGAACGTGCAAAGCCATAAATCGACTCATCCGTATTGTACATACTCAATGCCACTCCGTCTCCCTTAAAATCATAAACTTCCCATTCCTGAGTTTCGCCGGATTCGTTGGTAAAAGTCATTTTAAGTTTCCCTTTTCCTTTGATAACCACATCAGTAGCCTTATACTGATCGCCAAAAGCGTGACGCCCAATGACAATAGGCAGAGTCCAACCAGGCACAAGACGCGGTACATTACTACAAATAATGGGTTCGCGAAACACTGTACCCCCAATAATATTCCGAAGAGTACCGTTTGGCGATTTCCACATTTTTTTAAGCGAAAATTCTTTCACACGAGCTTCATCAGGTGTAATTGTGGCACATTTAATACCTACATTATACTGGTTGATGGCATTGGCAGCCTCCACAGTTACTTCATCATTAGTGGCATCGCGGTTTTCTATCCCCAAATCGTAGTACTTAATGTCCAAATCGAGATACGGAAGGATGAGTTGCTCTTTGATGAACGACCAAATAATTCTGGTCATTTCATCTCCGTCGAGTTCTACAACGGGGTTTTTTACTTTAATTTTACTCATATTTTACAGACAACAAACAACAGACAACGGACAACAGATTTAAAAGACCTTGAGTCTCTCACCTGTTGTCAGTTGTCTGTCGTCAAAATTAATATTTATCTTTTATTCATTGGAACAAAAGGTTTCTTATCGCCAACATTTTTGTAAGCAGGACGAATAATACGTTTACTCGCAAAATTAAGCTCTTCGATACGATGAGCAGTCCAACCTGTAATACGCGACATCGCAAAAAGCGGCGTATATACTTCGGTAGGCAATCCCATGGCATCGTAAACAAAGCCTGAATAAAAATCCACATTGGTACAAACCTGTTTGTTGATATCGGTGCCTTTAAAGGTCATAAAAGCGTTCACAGCACGTTCGTCGAGCAATTGCAGGAACGCGAACTCCTTCTGCAAACCTTTTTCTTCGGCCAGTTTACGCGCCATTTCCTTTAGCAGTAATGCGCGTGGATCAGAAATAGTATAAACAGCGTGTCCGATACCATAAATCAATCCGGTTTTATTATAAGCCTCTTTGTTGAGCATTTTTTTCAGGTATGCGTCAATTTCCTTAACATCATCCCATTTTTTGATGGCTGTTTTAAGGTGTTCAAACATCTGTACCACCTTAATGTTGGCACCACCATGCAGCGGACCTTTGAGCGAACCAATACCAGCAGCTATAGCCGAATATGTATCAGTAAGTGTGGAACTTGTAACGCGTACCGAGAAGGTGGAGTTGTTACCACCACCGTGTTCAGCGTGCAGTATCAGGCATAAGTCAAGCAGTTTTACATCCAGCTCGGTATATCTGCCCGGCCCTTTCATCATAAAAAGAAAATTTTCAGCAATAGACGCAGCTTCTTTGGGGTGACGGATGTGCAACGACCGTCCCTGCTGGCTATGGCGAAGAATATTATAAGCGTAAGCAATGATGGTAGGAAACTTTGATATTAAATCGATAGACTGACGAATCAGATTATCCCGCGAGATATCATCTGCGTTAGGATCGAAAGTATACATTTCGAGTACCGAACGGGCAAGAATATTCATAATATCCTGACCTTCGAGGTCAATGATATTCATCTTCATTTTTTGCTCCAGCGGCATCGATTCATTGAGTATGGTTGAGAAAGTTCTTAGCTCCTCTGTATCGGGTAAATATCCCGACAGAAGCAAGAAAGCAGTTTCTTCAAACCCCAAACGTCCTTCAGCTTCGAGTCCGTGTACAAGATCTTCAACATCTATTCCCCTGTAAAACAGTTTTCCGGGTATGGCTTTCAGACCACCTTCAGGCAAACGCTCGTATCCCACAACGTCGCCTACTTTTGTTAAACCTGCAACCACCCCCGAATGATCCTCGTTGCGTAAACCACGTTTTACATTGTACTGAGTGAATAATTCTTTGTCGATACGACTTGTTGACTTAATCGTTTCCGATAGCTTATAAATCAGAAATTCTTTTTCATTTGCCATAAAATATTAGTTTTGTGTTATTTGTTTCACTACGGTTTTTTTGATATTGTAAACTGTAAAATCAGTTTCTTTTTATACTGAAGAAAAAACTTTCTCAGTTACACGTTTTATTTATACTAACCCATTTAATGCACTGCCGGACTTAAACCATTCAATTTGTGCATTATTATAAGTGTGTTGAGCTTCAAATTGTTCAGTGGTACCATCGGAATGTTTCAGAACAATCGTCAGATTTTTTCCCGGAGCAAAAGCAGAAAGCCCGAGAACACTTATTTTATCACCTTCACGCACTTTATCATAATCATTCTTATCCACAAAAGTAAGCGCCAGCATACCTTGTTTTTTGAGGTTGGTTTCGTGGATACGGGCGAAAGATTTTACCAGAATAGCTTTCACATTCAGGTGTCGCGGCTCCATGGCAGCATGTTCGCGACTTGAACCCTCACCATAGTTTTCTTCAGCTATCACTACCGACCCAATGCCCTGACTCTTAAACTTACGAGCCAATTCCGGTACAGCTATGTATTGCCCGGTTTCAGGGTCAAGTACTGAATTAGTTTTATCATTAAAAGCATTTACAGCGCCAATCAGCATATTATCAGAGATATTGTCCAAATGACCACGGAAACGCAACCACGGACCAGCCATTGAGATATGGTCGGTAGTACATTTACCCTTTACTTTAATTAACAGTGGTTGTTCGGTAAGATCTTTACCATCCCACGGTTTAAATGGCTCAAGTATCTGAAGACGTTTTGAATCAGGATTGATTTTCACCACTACTTTACTTCCATCGGCCACAGGCGCTATATAGCCTGGATCCTCTACTGCATATCCGTTCACAGGAAGTTCAAAACCCTTAGGTTCAGACAGTTTTACATTTTCACCTTTCTCGTTTACCAAGGTATCAGTAAGCGGATTAAACGCTAAATCGCCTGCAATGGTAAGAGCAGCCACTACTTCGGGCGACCCGATAAAGATATGCGTATTAGGGTTGCCATCAGCACGTTTTGCGAAGTTTCGGTTGAACGAAGTGACAATCGAGTTCGGACGTTCGGGCACGTCAATCTCGCGTTTCCACTGACCGATACAAGGTCCGCAGGCATTAGCCATAACCACACCACCTACCGATTCAAACTCTCCTAAAATTCCATCGCGGTCAGCAGTGTAACGTACCTGCTCCGAGCCGGGATTAATGATGAACTGAGCCTTCACTTTCAAACCATCTTCCTTGGCTTTTTTCACAACAGAAACAGCACGTGTTAAGTCTTCGTACGATGAGTTGGTACACGAACCTATCAGTCCAACTTCCATTTTCTGAGGGTAACCTTTTTCCTTTACAATTTTTCCAAATTCAGATATTGGATAAGCCAAATCGGGCGTAAAGGGTCCGTTAACATAAGGTTCCAGTTCGCTCAGATTAATTTCTATCAGTCGGTCATAATATTTTTCGGGATTAGCAACTACCTCTGGGTCGGGTTGTAAATAAGCTTTGTTTTTGAGTGCAATAGCAGCCACTTCGGCACGCCCGGTAGCTTCGAGATAAGCAGCAGATTTAGCATCGAACGGGAACACAGAAGTGGTGGCGCCTACTTCGGCTCCCATATTACAAATGGTTCCTTTTCCGGTAGCTGAGAGCGATTCAGTACCCTCACCGAAATATTCTATAACAGCATTAGTACCTCCTTTAACAGTCAGTATTCCAGCCAATTTCAAAATCACATCCTTAGGCGATGCCCAGCCCGAAAGCTTTCCGGTAAGCTTCACCCCGATAAGTTTTGGCATTTTCAACTCCCAGGGCATGCCGGCCATTACATCCACAGCATCGGCCCCTCCTACCCCAATGGCTATCATGCCAAGTCCGCCTGCATTCACCGTATGCGAGTCGGTACCTACCATCATTCCGCCGGGGAACGCGTAATTTTCGAGTACTACCTGATGGATAATTCCGGCGCCCGGTTTCCAGAAGCCGATACCAAATTTATTAGATACCGCACTGAGGAAATCGTACACTTCGCGGTTGGTTTCGTTGGCAGTGGCAAGGTCGGTTTTAGCTTCAACATAAGCCTGAATAAGGTGATCGCAATGTACGGTAGATGGTACAGCCACTTTCTGACGACCGGAGTTCATCAACTGCAACAAAGCCATCTGCGCCGTAGCATCCTGCATAGCTACTCTGTCCGGATTAAAATTTACATAATCAACACCACGTTCAAAGCTTTTTAATACCTCATCTTTATCCAGATGAGCATAAAGAATTTTTTCGGTCAGAGTTAATGGCCGTTGCAGATTACTTTTTGCTTTTTCGATCTTTTGGGGCAGGGCTGCATACACCTGTTCAATCATTTCCTTATCAAAAACCATGTTTTCTGTAATTTTATTCAATTTGTAATAATATCATACACAAATATAATAAAAAATCAATATCCTTATTCTTATATCGATTATTTACTACATTCTTAACGGTAAAGAATGTAAAAAGTTCACGACCTTTTGCTTATTGAAATAAAAAAAGTCAACTTTTTATAAAAGCTGACTTTCTATGTATCAAAAAAGAACTAAAGAGTAATTTTCACAAACTCATATACGGAACTAAATCCATGTTAATTTATGCCAAATTGTTTCGAGTGGTCCCTGTTTGTGTTTCCGCATCCACCACGTACTGAACACACCCTGAAGTATAGCCAAAAACAGCCCTATGAGTAAACTATAGGTTGCACCGGTATATTGATACATTGCCAGTCCGAAACCATAGTAAATAAATGAACCTAAGATGGATTGAATTATATAATTGGATAAACTCATACGCCCGATCGACGAAAACACATTGAGCGTGGTATTGAAAACTTTGGTACGGTACAGGAGTATAAATCCTGAAACCAGAATAACCATAAAAGCCATATTGGACCATGAGTTAACGATGGTAAGCAATGGCTTTTCGACCGCAGCATTTCTAACCCATTCAGCTATATGTCCTTTACAAATATTGAGCGGAATAAACAAAATCACGGCTATTACCAAGGCATTTACCCAAAATTTCCGGCTTACATTGGTATCGTCAAACAGAGCTTTCCGTCCCGCCAGCATCCCTAACATAAAAAGAGAAATAGTTTGAAACACACGTCCTACTTCCCATGTCCAAAGTAAAACAGCCGTTTTTCCATTGGTGAGATTTCCAACGATTGTATTCCACAAAGAATCTGCAGGAATATATTCCGACGCTTTACCAAAATAAGCCCACGAAGCAGGATCGGGAATAGTTGCAGCCGGATGCAAAACACCTTCGGCCACCCTGTACCACTCGAAAGGCTGTACTAACAATACGATGGCTATAACGAGTACCCAGGGCGTAGCCAGACGGGCAACCGGAATAAGCGCAAAACCCAGAATTGCATAAATACTCAGAATATCTCCCTGATAAAAAGCGGAGTTTAAAACACCAAATAACAATAGCAGAATAAGCCTCCAGGCAAAACGCGGTCTAAAATCCTTACCCTTACGGCTCTGATTATCATTTTGAATAAAAAATGTCAAGCCAAAAAGCAGAGAAAAAATTGCATATGATTTTCCTCCAAAAAGAAAAAACAGGGTATCCCATATATGTTTATCAAGCAAAGTCATCCAGGCTGGCAAGCCCTGAGGAGAATAATAAAAATCGAAATGTTCGATATTATGAAGTAACATGATAGACACGATAGCAAATCCTCTGAGGGCATCCACAACGTGTAAACGTTTAATTTCAGACATAAAATAAATTGTATATTCTTACACAAAGATAAAAGAAAAAACAGATTAAATAATGATTCGGTGATAAAAACTTAAAATAATTGCCTGAAAACTATTTTATGGATATAATAGCTTTGCCGGCCAGTACTGATTGTATAAAACCCCGTATTGATAAATATACAATAAAAGCAAACCAAAGCGCATGGTTGCCTAAAGAATTACGCAAGATAAAATAAACCGCAAAAAAAGATAGCATTGCCAGCATCATTGAACTCAACATATAGCGTGTGGCAGTAGCGCCAATGTATATGCCATCCCATAAAAAAGCTGCAAAACCGGCTAACGGGATAGCCATTGCCCAAAATGAATATAAGCCAGCCTCGTGAATTACAGCCGCATCATTGGTAAGTGTATTAAAAAAAACGTCTTCGCCGGCAGCATACAGCAGGGCAAATACCAACGAAATACCTACACCCCAACGAAACAATTGATTTACGGTATGTCTTATCCCAAAGCTATTACGTGCTCCTACATACTTACCCACCAGAGCCTCACCTGCGTAGGCAAATCCATCCATAAAATACGAAAACAAAGTAAATAATTGCATCAGCAGCGTATTTACTGCCAGTATAACAGCACCTTGCGAAGCACTTGCCGATGTAAAAAACAGGGTTACAGCCACCAAACAAAGTGTACGCAGAAAAATATCGCGATTAACTGCAAAAAAACGCAGCATCACTTTTCGATCCCACAAACCGGTCAGCTTGATACGTTGCCTTAACGGCTTGAAATACCTGTTCCAAAAAAGAACTGAAAGCAAAAGTCCGGCATATTGTGCCACCAGTGTACCTATAGCCACACCTTCTACCTGCATACCTAAGCCATAAACCAGACAAAGACTTACCGCAATGTTCACCACATTCTGCACAATGGCTATCAGCATAGGTATGCGCGTATTTTGCATCCCGATATACCATCCCGCAAAAGCATACAAGCCAAGAACTGCCGGAGCTCCCCAAATCAGTATTCTGAAATAAAGTGAAGCCATTTGTACAACTTCCGGTTCAGGATGCAGAACAGCAAAAGCCAGTTTGAGCAACGGATATTGCAATACAATAAGAGCTGCACCTATAAGCAAGCCTGTAGCAACCGAGCGAACAAGCAACTGTGCAGTTTCATCCAGATTACGACTACCAAAGGCCTGCGATGTCATGCCGCTGGTACCCATACGCAGAAATCCAAAAATCCAGTAAATAATATTAAACAACAATCCACCCACAGCAATAGCACCGATATATACAGCAGAGCCCATATGTCCGACAATGGCCACATCAACCAACCCCAACAACGGCACCGTAATATTGGAAATAATAGCCGGGAGAGCAATCTGCAAAACCGGATTACGGGATAGTAACTTTACAACATTTATCATGTTACAAAGATACAGCTTAAATGCTTAAAGAGGAAAGATATGTTTGGACTAACAAAAAAAACACCCAACCCTGTTTTTGAACCAACGAACATGCAAATTTGATGGAAGTATAGGCATAAAATACCTTACTCCTTATCATCATAAACTCTTATATTCTTTGTCTGGTTCCGTTATTTTACTTTTATTCAGGGTTTTTGAACCGGCTTTTTTTTGTGTGGAGGATTTTTTGCAAAATCATTAAAAATAACCTTTCGTGTGCAAACAACTCACACACGAAAGGAATTTTCAAACTCAGTTTTTAATCAAACCGCAGATTTTTACGGCTTATATAGCTACCTAAATCTTTTTTCCGATATAAAACACATAGCCATAATGTGCTTTATATTTGTAGTATAGCTCTGCCTCGTGCCGCTGATAGCCAATAAATTCTTCTGCCGTTTTGTTGCCCGAATATTTTGAGAGAAAAGATTCCTGAGAGGCCTGCATAACAGAATAATAGCTTGTCCAGCAACTTTCGGGTAAAACGAAAGCTGCAACTGGTAGATAACCCGCATTTTGCATTTGAGCAAGCTTGTTCGGGATTGTATCTATCTCAGGATAGGCTTTTTCCCAAAACTCCTGAATTTCGGCAGGTCTGTCTTCGGTAAACCATGTATTTTCTGTTACCGCAACATAGCCACCCTGTTTCAGGAATTTTCGCCATTCCTCCAGTCCGCGTTTAAATCCAATGTTGTAAATAGCGCCTTCCGACCAAATCAGGTCTAATTCCTCCTCTTGAAACGGAAGATTCTCCATATTACCAACAAGGCCTTTCACTCTGTTCTGAATGTTATTGTCTTGAGCACTTATGTTGAATCGGCTCACAAAATCAGGCCATAATTCAATACCAATAATTTCGCACAGTAAGTTGTGCGCCAATACCATGGTTTGACCACCCGTACCGCAACCAACATCGGCCACTTTAGACTTTTCAGTAAGTCCGTCAATAAAACTCAATGCTTTAAGCGTCATTTCCGGACTTCCCGGTCCCTGTCGTTCAGCACTTGCAAAATAGTTATAAATAATACTCACGTCAAATTCGTGAATTGTCTGCTTTTCTTCGTTCATTTTCTTTATTTTTGGGCATACAGCAAAAAGCATTACAATGCTTTCCATCATTGTATGCAGATTAAAAAATTTAAATTTATTCAATAGAAAACCGCTCCCGGAAAGGATTATCCGAGAACAAACAAAGATACAATCGGCACAAAAAGTACAGATTGTTTACAGCACAATGTCCGAATTAAGTATAAACATCCAATTGTTATATATTGCCACAAAGATAGAAAAAATAACACAACAAATAAAAAATATCAGAAACATTTTTAAATATCTCTTCTCAACTTCATTTTTGGTTCAGCATAAAAACTCATTTCCATTTAAATGCGGCTATTATCAGCAAGCTTGTCACGCACTGCTACACGTTTGCTTTGAATATATTTTCTTATTTTCCGATACAAAACTTTCCAAAAATATTTCCGAGAATTTCGTCGTTAGAAATCTGACCTGTAATTTCGCCCAAAAAGTGCATACACTCGCGTATGTCCTGACTGAGAAAATCACCTGATATTCCTGATTCAAGTCCTTCATTAACACGTTGGATAGCCGTGAGCGCCTTTTTTAGCGATTCGTAATGGCGGATGTTACTCACCACTACATCGCCGGGATGTATATCGGGTATTTGAGCAGCCCGTACCAATGCTTGCTGTAGCTCGTCGGTATGCAGGCGTTGCTTGGCCGAGATATAAATTCGTTCGCCGTCGAACTGACTGAACAATTGATTCAGCACCTCTTGTTCATCTTCGCCAATTTTATCTATTTTATTAAAAACAAGAATTATTTTCTTCCCAACAGCTTTTTCCTCAATTTTATCGGTAAGCCACTCCATATGTTCGCTCAACTGCGTACAATCCAGTATCCAAAGTACAATAGCTGCCTGCTCAATTTTCTGATAAGTACGCTCAATACCCATGCTTTCAATTTTATCGCGGGTATCGCGTATACCGGCTGTATCGATAAACCGGAACGTAATTCCTGCAATATTCACTAAATCCTCAATCACATCGCGCGTAGTGCCGTGAATATCCGAAACAATGGCCTTATCTTCATTCAGCAACACATTGAGTAAGGTGGATTTTCCAACATTGGTTTCGCCAACCAAAGCCACAGGAATACCATTTTTAAGGGCATTACCCACTCTGAAGGAGTCGGCAAGACGAGCTATCAGTGTTTCTATTCCGGTTGACAGAGATTTCAGTTGATCCCGGTTGGCAAATTCCACTTCCTCTTCCGAAAAATCGAGTTCCAGCTCAACCAGCGACACAAAATCGAGCAATTGAGTCCGCAGTTTTATCAGTTCGTCGGAAAAGCCACCACGCATCTGACTTAAAGCCATCCGATGAGCAGCTGCCGAACCCGATGCAATCAAGTCGGCCACAGCTTCGGCTTGCGAAAGATCCATTTTTCCATTCAGAAAAGCCCGTTGTGTAAACTCACCCGGCTTGGCCAGAGCGCAGCCTTTTTCCACCAGCAACTGCAATATCCGCTGCTGAATGTATACAGAGCCATGACACGAAATTTCTACAACATCTTCGCCTGTAAACGAATGCGGCGTTCTGAAAAGCGTAACTACCACCTCATCAAGCAGTTCGTTGCCGGCAGTAACAATACTTCCGAAAAGCACCGTATTAGCTGGTTGCTGCATAAAATCAACCGATTTTCGGGCAGGACGAAAAATTTCGTTACATAAACTCATTGCGTTTACGCCCGAAACTCGTATAACAGCTATCCCTCCCGTACCGGGCGGCGTGGAAATGGCAGCAATGGTTTGATGCCCTGTTTCTGATAACAATCCCTGATTATTGTAGTTCATAAGCTGGCTAAATGATGAATGATAGGTGATAAAATAATCGCTGGTAAATGGTTTGGTTTTAACTGACAAGAAAAATCAAAACTACTCATGTATTCTTTAAATCCTGTCGAGTACCGTGGTTACCAGTTTCTCAATATAAGGTTTATAATCGGTGTTGGCAGCCTCTACCCTTCGGTTGGCAATAATACAACACACAGTCATAGCCTTATGTCCCATTAATTTAGACAGCCCGGCAATAGCCGAACCTTCCATTTCGTAATTGGTAATTTTGTATCGGCCGTATCTGAAATTTTCTATTTTATCGTTGATTTGCATATCAGCCAGATCTATTCGCAGCACTCGCCCCTGCGGACCATAAAATCCGTTAGCCGAAATAGTCACCCCTCGTAGCATATCGTCCCGTCCAATGCGTTGCACCAGTTCCGAGTCGGCATCTACTACATAGGGAGCGGCCAACTGCGGGTTCCAGTCAAGCTGTTTTTTGAGTTCGGCTTCGAAATTCAGGTCACTAACCGAATCGCGCCCGGCATAAAAATTAAGCATACCATCGAAACCGATAGATTTTTCGGAAATCAGGAAGCTTCCCAGTGGAATTTCAGGTTGCATACCTCCCGAAGTACCAATACGTACTATATTCAAGCTCCGTAGTTCTGTTTTTTCGGTACGGTTTTTCAGGTCAATATTGGATAGGGCATCCAGTTCATTCATCACAATATCGATATTATCGGTACCAATACCGGTAGATATTACCGAAATACGTTTGCCTTTATACAAGCCTGTAATGGTATTGAATTCGCGGCTCGATACCGAGCATTCCTGCGAGTCGAAATAAGCGCCAACAAGAGCTACGCGCCCGGGGTCGCCTACAAGTATTACATTGTCAGCTAATTGTTTTGGTTTCAAATGCAAATGGAAAATGCTTCCATCGCTATTTATTATAAGTTCTGATGGTGGAAAATGCTTCATGATTATCCTGTGTTTTAAAAGATTCGTTTTAAAAAAGAGAACCACAAAGCTACTTAAAAAATGCGAAACAACAAACGGTGTTGCTGTAATAAGATATAGGAAAGCGTGTGAAATTTTTATAAAAAATGGCCTGAAAAGAAAGTCAGGAATCAGGTAAAAAGTTCGGGCTTGTCTTTAATTTCGTCAACACACCTACGAACAAAAGGATATTTATCGTAATCGCTTCGTTTCTGTACGCCGTTCCAAAAGATCAGGTCGATATCAATTGGCACTTCGCCCCTCAAATTGGTGACAGAAGAACGCCCCAGTTCATTCTCAATCTGTTTAAAATGCCGGGCAGTTTCTTTAGCAGTATCGTCCGAAAGTATTTTAATGGCCTGATTATGAAAATCAGTCTTATACTTTTTCCCGATGGGCTTGGTTACAATTATGGCACTCTCATCAACTATCTGGAAGAACTCGCTTAGTCTTTCTTTTGCCAGAGTAAGGTTTTCTTCGCCGTTGACATTAGCACCAAGCATTACGACAGCGGTATTCATATATTTGGTTTTATTTGTTTCAGAAAACAGGCCAATGTATAACAAGAAGTAATTATATATCATACATTTCCCTGCAAATTTACAGAAGTTTTATCGGATAAAAAAATTTATTCAGCTTCTTTTAGTATTAAAATTTTCAAATCAGGAACCGAATGCAAAAAAAGAAGCAGGTACAGAATTTTTGGCTTTGAGCTCACTATCAGCCTGATTATTGAACAAGCCAACTCACCGCCCCTATATATACAAGCAACAAAGCCGGAGGGCTTATTCTCCGGCTTTGAAAACTCTATTTTAAAAGAATTAATAAGATATAGCTGAATTTTTAATAGCGATAATCTCTGAGCTGCTCCTGCAACCTTTTACGCGCTAAGAATATTCTACTTTTTACAGTTCCTATAGGCAAATTCATTGTCTGAGCAATTTCTTCGTATTTGAAACCCTGAATATGCATCGAGAATGGTATCCGGTATTCATCTGCAAAAGAATTGATTGTATTGTTAATCTCGCCAATAGCGAAAGATCCCTCGGGGCTATCGAAGCCAGAGTTTTGAGGTAAATTCAGGTGGTGCAAGTCTTCAGTTTTATCAACTACAGTTTGATTGCGTACAATTTTACGATAATTATTAATAAAGATATTCTTCATTATCGTCAATACCCAACCTTTGAAGTTAACATTATCAGTAAACTTTTCCTGATTATCCAGTACCTTAAGTGTAGTGTCTTGTAACAGGTCTTCAGCCTCATCGCGGTCTAAAGTAAGCGAGAAAGCGAAGTTACGCATGTTACTCTGCAACGCTACCAATTCGTTTTCAATCTGAACGTTTTTCATACTTTTCAATTTTTACGTGTGAATAATTAACAGCTAAACTCCGAAGATTTAACTGTGGTTAGTTGTAATTTGAAAAAAACTAACGAAATGGAAACAAGTAATTGATTGTCAGTTGGCTATACTGAATAATGCAAAATAAAGATCTCCTTTGAAATTATTTTACTTTTAATTTCAGTACAAATATAGAGTATATTTTTTATATTTGTATATATTTGAACGAAAAATTATTAACCAGATGAGAAAATTTTGTATTATTTTAATTTTTGTAACAATTACAACTACATTTTCAGGAATTTTTGCTACACAAAAGACCATTTATAAGATAGATTTGAAGAAAGAAATCGGGAGTACCACCTGGTTATACATTCAAAAAGGTTTTGATGATGCAACAAACCAAAATGCAGATTTTATATTGATTCACATGAACACGTATGGTGGTGAGGTTTTATATGCCGATTCTATCCGCACAAAAATTCTGAACACCAGGATTCCGGTGTATGTGTTTGTTGACAACAACGCTGCATCGGCAGGTGCTTTGATAGCCATATCGTGCGATAAAATTTTCATGCGTCCGGGGTCGAGCATAGGCGCTGCCACAGTGGTTAATAATACGGGCGAACAAATGCCTGACAAATATCAGTCGTATATGCGCGCCACTATGCGGGCTACTGCCGAAGCACATGGCAAAGACACCGTTGTGAACGGAAAAGACACCACTTACCGATGGAAACGCGACCCGATGATAGCCGAAGCCATGGTAGACGACCGCACCGTAATTCCGGGAATTATTGACTCCGGTAAAACGCTTACCTTTACTGCTCAGGAGGCCATCAAATATCATTATTGCGAAGGAATGGCCGAAAATGTGGATGAATTAATCGTAAAGCAACTCAAAATAAATGATTATAAGCTCGTTACATTTGAGCCTTCTTCGTGGGACAACATCAAGGGTTTTCTGATGAGTTCGGTTATTCAGGGTTTACTTATTATGCTTATTATCGGAGGAATATATTTTGAACTTCAAACGCCGGGCATTGGTTTTCCTTTGGGACTGGCTATAGTGGCTGCAATTTTGTATTTTGCACCTTTGTATATGGATGGTTTGGCTGCCAATTGGGAGATTCTGATTTTCATAATCGGACTTATCTTGCTGGCTGTGGAGATATTTGTAATTCCCGGCTTTGGTGTGGCGGGTATTTCCGGTATCATTCTTATTGTGGCAGGACTTACCCTGAGTTTGCTTGGGAATATTGATTTTAATTTTGAACCGGTACAGGGCAGTGCTGTAAGCAAAGCATTATTGACAGTTATTGGTGGACTCACTGTGGGTTTTGGGCTTACAATATACCTGAGTAGCCGGATAGGTTCTAAAGGTATTTTCAGGAAAATGGCTTTGGAAACCACCATGGAAAACAGTTCGGGATATTTGGGTGTTCCTGTTGAAGTACGCGAGGTAGTGGGTAAAACCGGTATTGCCTCTACTGTATTGCGCTTATCGGGAAAAGTTATGATTGAAGGCAAAGTTTACGACGCCTTTTCGGAGGATGGATTTATCGAAAAAGGTACTTTGGTAAAAGTAGTTCGGTATGAAACCGGTCAGATTTATGTTGTAAAAACAGATGCCAATTGACAAAAAAAATGGAATCAATTGGGTTGAAGAAAATCAACCCAATTGATTTCTATACACTATAAAACATGCTTCTCGGCACAATAAGATGAGCGCACAAACGGCCCGCTCTCAGCCTGCCTGAATCCTTTCTTCAATGCTATCTCCTTATATTCGGCAAATTTGTCGGGGTGGATATACTCAGTAACCGCCACATTGTTTCGCGACGGTTGCATATATTGCCCGATGGTAATAATACTGCACCCATGCGCCAAAGCATCATCCATCAGCTGTAGCACTTCCTCCTCCGTTTCGCCCAAACCAAGCATAATACCTGTTTTGGCCACAATACCTTTAGAAGCAATATATTGCAGCACTTTAAGGCTTACATCATATTTGGCACGCGTACGTATCTCGGGGGTCAATCGCCGAACGGTTTCCAGATTATGCGAAATAATATTCGGTTGCTCGTTAATCACCATATCTATTAACTCCTCCCTGCCAATAAAGTCGGGAATAAGTACTTCGAGCGTAGTTTCAGGATTTAGCTTTTTTACCATTCTGATTGTTTCAGCCCAATGTCCGGCACCATGATCCTTAAGATCATCTCTGTCTACGGAAGTAATTACCGCGTGGCGAAGTTTCATCAGCCTGATAGATTCAGCCACTTTGCGTGGCTCGTCAGCATCCAGAGGAAGCGGTCTGCCGGTTATTGTATTGCAAAATTTACAAGCACGGGTACATATATCGCCCGCTATCATTAATGTAGCAGTACCTTTGCTCCAGCATTCGCTCTGATTAGGACAACGCCCGCTGGTGCAAATCGTATGCAAACCATGGTCTTTGATAACCTGACTTACATGCGAAAATTTCGACTCACTATAGAGTTTGGTCCGAAGCCATTCCGGTTTCTTTAAATATGTCATAAATATTGATTTTTATCTTATCGATTACAAAGATAGTATAAAGCCTGAAGTCATGAAAAAGTTCATTATTCAGGGGAGTTTTTATATTTAAAAAAGACTTCATGTACGAGATTAAAAATTATATTTTAAAACAATAAGCGGCTCTGTTCTTCAATTTTTTTACTTTTAGAGCTATAAAGTTTTACATCATAAATTTTAAGGCAAAAATAATTACAATCAAAATTCAACAAATTGATTTTCAGTAAAATAAATTAAAGAAAAATTTCTTTAATTGAAAGAATTTGTATTATATTTGCACTATAAAACAATACTGCCTGACAGCTTTGAATTAAACACTTGCAAGTATTGAATTATCAATAAATTAGAGAGAGATAAAACTATAAACATAAAGAAATTTTCACTGAAAAATTCAAACAAAATGAAAGAAATTAAGTTCAGCCTCGTTTATCGCGATATGTGGCAATCGTCGGGGAAATATGTTCCCCGGAAAGACCAGTTAGAGCAAATAGCTCCCGTAATTATCGATATGGGCTGTTTTGCACGTGTAGAAACCAATGGTGGTGCATCGGAACAGGTAAACCTGCTTTTTGGCGAAAATCCTAACGATGCTGTGCGTACGTTTACAAAGCCATTTAATGAAGTGGGCATACAAACTCACATGCTCGACCGCGGACTGAACGGATTACGCATGAACCCCGTGCCTGCCGATGTACGCGAATTGATGTATAAAGTAAAAAAATCGCAGGGAGTAGATATTACCCGTATTTTTTGCGGACTGAACGACCCGCGCAATATCATTCCATCTATTCAATATGCCAATGCAGCCGGGATGATTCCACAAGCAACCATGTGTATCACCTATTCGGATGTGCATACTGTGGAGTATTACGTAAATCTGTCGGAGCAACTGATAGCCGCCGGAGCTAAAGAAATTTGTCTGAAAGATATGGCTGGCGTTGGACGTCCTGTTATGCTTGGTCAAATTGTAAAAGCAATAAAAACTGCTCATCCGGATATTATCATACAATATCATGGCCATACCGGACCTGGTTTTTCTGTGGCTTCGATGCTTGAAGTGGCCAAAGCCGGCGGCGATTATTTAGATGTGGCTATGGAACCGCTGTCGTGGGGTATGGTTCATCCCGATGTAATCACCATTCAGGCTATGTTGAAAGATGCAGGATTTAAAGTACCGGAAATCAACATGAAAGCTTATATGGAAGCCCGCAGGCTTACCCAAAGCTTCATCGATGATTTTCTGGGATATTTTATCGATGAACGCAATCGGTTTATGACTTCGTTGCTCGTAGGCTGTGGTTTACCGGGCGGTATGATGGGTTCGCTTATGGCCGACCTCAAAGGCGTGCATGCCGGTATCAACAGTTACCTGAAAGACAATGGTAAAAAAGAACTCAGCACCGACGATTTACTTGTGATGCTTTTCGACGAAGTGAAATATATTTGGCCAAAATTGGGCAATCCACCATTGGTGACACCTTTCAGTCAGTACGTAAAAAATATTGCCCTGATGAATGTGATGTTTATGGTAAAAGGTCAGCCTCGCTGGAGCATGATCGACAAAAACACCTGGGACATGATTCTGGGCAAAGCAGGCAAACTTCCGGGAACGCTTGCACCTGAAATAATTGAGCTGGCCAAAAAGAATAACTACGAATTTTACGAAGGCGACCCTCAGGAAAACTATCCGAATGAACTGGATCGTTTTATCAAGGAAATGGAAGAAAAAGGCTGGGACAGAGGTCAGGACGATGAAGAACTGTTTGAATTTGCCATGCACGAAAAACAATACCGCGATTATAAATCGGGCGACGCAAAAAAACGCTTCAATGCCGAACTTGAAACAGCTATTTCGGAGAAATATGCAAAACAGAATATCGAAATTCCCGATATCAGAATGCTGAAATATCCGAACGCCGAACCGGTTGTAGCGCCTGCTACCGGCAGAGTGTTGTGGGAAATTGATTACGAAGACGTATCGAAAGAACCAGTACATGGAAAAGCTGTAAAAGAAAAGGACATGCTTTGCGTACTTCAAACCCGCTACGGGCTGGAGCAGGTGAACAGCTTCTGCAACGGACGAATTGTAGGTATTGAGAAAAAACAGGGCGAAATGGCCTCAAAAGGTGATGTAATTGCTTATATACAGCAAAATTAGAAACGACCGAAAAGTTCCTTATACCGAGGATATCCGATTCAGGTCGGATATCCTCTTTTTTTTATAGCTATAAGTTATGGTGCTTTATTTATAAAAATACCAACTTTTTAAATTAAATGATTATGGACTTTACAAAAACAATTTTGGGCATTCAGAGTGCTGTGGACACATGGGAACTTAAACTTAATGAATTAAACATCAGTGTAATTACAGAGAGACGCAACAAACAAAACAGAACCATAAAACAAATACTGGGACATTTGGTTGATTCGGCATCGAACAACCATCAGCGTATGGTGCGCCTGCAATATAATCCTGAGCTGGTGTTTCCTGACTACAGACAGGATAACGACCTGTGGATAGCTATTCAGGATTATCAGCATGCCGAATGGAACGAGCTGATACAACTGTGGAAATTCTACAACCTGCACATCATTCAGGTGATACGCTCAGTAGACAAAACAAAACTTGGCAACTACTGGCATGATTTTGAAGGTACAAGAGTTACTTTACATGAAATGATTGAAGGATATTTATGGCATCTTAACCTGCATTTGAACGAAATTCAGGAGCTCATTGAGGAGTAGTGCATACAATTGCAGGCAACAACAGTTCATCTAAAAAAACAATTATTCCCCGGGAGCAATCTCTGGTCAAGCAGAAATTATTCCCGGGGAATATAATCACATATAGCGATAAAACCGTTTTTTTAAATACCAAATCCCAAAACGGATATTTGTTCAAAAATACTGCTGACTAATCCTACAAATACAATAGCTAAAGTACAAATGATCAGGCTAATTTTTGAAGGTATATCAGTTGAAATTCTTTCTATCGGATTTTCACTCTGATTGAAAAACATGATTTTTACCACTTTCAGATAAAAATACAGCGATACCACTGTATTGGCCAGCGCAATAAATACCAGTACGTAAAACCCTTCTTTAAACGCAGCCGAGAATATAAAGTATTTGCTGAAAAAACCTGAGAAAGGAGGAATCCCGGCCAGAGAAAAAAGAGCAAGGGCCATCACAATACTCAGCTTGGGATTAGTGTAATACAAGCCGGTATAATCGCGGATAGAGGTTTTATCAGCATGATTTTCGATGATGGTAACCACCCCGAATACAGCAAGATTGGAAAACATATAAACCAGCACATAATATACCAGTGAGCTCATCCCTAACGCAGTACCACTAATTACGCCCAGCATAATATAGCCGGCCTGCGAGATAGAGGAAAAAGCCAGGAAGCGTTTGATATTTTGCTGCCGAATAGCAAATAGATTAGCTACGGTAATACTAAGTACAATGATTATGTATAACAATATCTGCCATTGCGCTATCATCACCCCGAAAACCTTGACAAAAATTGTAAAAACAACGAAAACAGCTGTACCTTTGGAAATGACCGAAAGATAAGCCGTGATGCTTGTTGGCGCCCCTTCGTACACATCGGGTGTCCAGAGATGAAACGGTACCAGCGAAATTTTGAAAAACAAACCTACCGCAAAAAATGCAAAACCGATAAGCTCTATTTGAGAAGCGGTCATGATTTTTGCAATATCATCGAAGTACAACGACCCGGTAGCACCATACACCAGCGATAAACCAAAGAGAGACAAGCCCGAGGCAAATACCGACGACAGAATATATTTGGCTCCGGCTTCGGCCGATTTATTGTTGAACTTATTAAACGCCACCAGTGTAGCCATTGGCAAAGCAGCCGTTTCGATACCAATAAAGAACATCAGAAAATGTCCGGCAGAAATCATCAGATACATACCGAATAAGGTAGATAAGGTGAGAAAATAAAACTCACCGCGACGTATTATATTTTCTTCGGTATTGAGCCAGCGATGTGCCTGCAACAGAACGATAAGTGTTCCGACATTCAGAATCGTTTTAATATAAGTGTGTATCGGGTAATACATATACATGCCCCCGGCAACTTCAAATGGTTCGCCCGGTACGCAATTGAGGAGCGTATGTATTGAAAACAGAATAAGAGCTAAGGTTTGAAAAAAACGGTAACCCTTTTCGCTCGAAAAAACATCAATAACAAGCAGTATAACGATTACCGCTAATAATGTCATTTCGTTATGCAACTGTAAAAATGCAGAATAGTTCATTAAATTATGCTTGTTTTTTTATAGCAAAATACTTTTTTATTTTTTATTGAAACTCCCCAAAAAAGCGAAATCTTATTTCACCAGACCGGCAACTAACGGAGCCAGCCCATCCTGTATCATATTACTAAACCAGGAAGGCATTGTACCAACAAGTACAACCGCTGCTATCAGCGTAATCATGGTTACACGCTCCCACCAGTAAGCATCGGCAAGCGAGTCGTAAGCCTGATGTTCCTGCTTGCCGTAAAGCACTTTGCCCACTACCCTTAATATGTAAACCGCTGTGATAACTATCGATGCCGTGGCAAAAATTGTAAACCAGCGTTGAAGTTCGCCTGAGTTTTGGAATGCTCCTATAAAAATTGTCATTTCGGCAACAAAACCACTAAAGCCGGGCAAACCCAACGATGCCAAACCTGCAATTATAAAACCTACCCCAATAAATGGCATCACTTTCATAAGGCCTCCCATTTCGGAAACCAAACGTGTATGTGTACGACTATAAATCATACCGATACATGCAAAAAACAAGGCGGTAATTAATCCGTGTGATATCATCTGAAGAAAAGCTCCCGTAAGTGCAGTTTCATTAAAAATAAGAAATGCAAAGAACATGAGTCCACAATGACTTATAGATGCATAGGCATTAATATATTTCAAATCAGATTGTCCCAAAGCAGCAAAAGCACCATAAACAACACTAAAACCGGATAAGATCAGAAAAATCCAGGCCAGCTGGTGAGCGCCTTCGGGCAAGAGGCAAATAGCTACCCGAAATGCTCCGTAAGCCCCCAGTTTCATGGATATACCTGACAAGAACATCGAGACTGATGTTGGAGCAGACGAGTGTCCGTCGGGTACCCAAACGTGGAACGGAAAAAGCGCCCCGATTATACCAAAACCTGTAAACAACAGTGCAAATAATATGCTCTGTGCCGGCTGTTCAATATTTTTGTGCGCAAGCTCTACAATATTGAGTGTTTCAGCTCCTGTTAAATAATAAATTCCCAAGATACCGGTAAGCACCAGCACCGAACCACCCATAAGCATAAGCACCAATTTCATTGCGCTGTAATCTTTACGTCCACTGCCCCACACCCCTATTAACAGAAACTTGGGGACCACCGACATTTCCAAAAAGAAAAACATCGTAAACAAATCAATGGAGATAAAGAAGCCAAAGGCGCCGGCAGCCAGAAAACTAAACCATGTATAAAACTCTTTGGGCATCGACTCTATACGCCAAGATACCAACGATGCAGTAAACACAATAATGGCTGAAAGCAACACCATAAGCACCGAAATACCATCAACCCCGGTGGCTATGTGTATATTAAACTCCCGATACCAAACAGTATCGGCAGCGAAGAGCATTTGTGCTGTATTTCCCGCTGTACGTTCGCGCCAGAACAATACTACCAGCGCAATGGCAGATAAGAGCAATAGTAAGCTTCCGCTAAGCGATATCAGGTTCACTTGCTTACGATTGTTTGTAAAAAACAAAGCAATCATCATCAGAAGCGGAATTAATACAAAAATTAACAAGGGGCTCATATTATTTCAATTGTAACTATCACAAAATATTTTATAAAAACAGAATCAGAAACGCCATAAGCAAGGTTCCGAGCAGGAAAACCCATGCATATTGCTGCACCTTACCGGTTTGTATTCCTTTTATCTTTACCGAAACCCACTGGGTAACTACAGCAAGTCCGTTGACCGAACCATTCACCACATGGCGGTCGTACCACGAAACCGGCGAAGCCATGCCTTTGAAAAATACATTTTTGGTGATAAACAGGTATAGCTCATCCACATAAAACTTATTGCGCGCCAACTGATAAATAAAGCCGAGGCTTTGGCTAACTCTGTCGGGTAGCATCGTTTTTTTACGATACATGGCCGCAGCCAGCAGAATACCTGTAATGCCTATTAGAACACTTACGATAGCCAGCACATAATTTGTTTCGCCCGTATAGGCTGCACCATCGGAAGTTACAAATTTCCCGAATGGAATAAGTCCGCCAAAAAATGAGAAGAAGGCAAGCACAACAAGTGGAATAGTCATAGCGAGTGGCGATTCGTGCGGACTGTGTTCATAAGAATTTTCTTTACCCCAAAAGATATTAAAATAAAGCCGAAACATATAAAATGCTGTAAGACCTGCAATAAAGCTCATCCCTATACCTAAACCAGTACTGTACATATACGTAGCTGCCAAAATTTCATCTTTACTAAAAAATCCTGATAAGGGGAAAATACCGGCAATAGCTAAACAACCAATCAGGAAAACCAGATGGGTAACCGGCATATATTTTCTGAGTCCGCCCATTTTCTGCATTTCGTTGCTGTGTACGGCATGAATTACCGAACCTGCACCCAGAAACAACAATGCCTTGAACATGGCATGTGTAAACAGGTGAAACATCGAAGCCATATATCCCGTACCCTCGTGTCCTCCATAACCGGATACACCAAGCCCCACCATCATATAGCCAATCTGCGAGATGGTTGAAAAAGCCAGCACACGCTTTATATCTGTTTGCGTACAGGCAATTACAGCCGCAAACAACGAGGTAAACGCACCCACATAAGCAATACCATGCAACACATCGGGGGTATAGGTAACGTATACCGGGAACAACCGGGCTACCAGATATACCCCTGCTACCACCATAGTAGCTGCATGTATAAGCGCCGAAACCGGAGTAGGACCTTCCATAGCATCGGGCAACCAAATATGAAGTGGAAACATGGCCGACTTACCGGCTCCGCCAATGAATATAAGCGCCATAGCCCAACTCAAAACTGATGCTCCCATAAACGTAACGCCCGAAGCGGAGGCAAAAATACCGGCATTGCCCGAATTAAGAACTCCAAAATCAAATGTTTGGGTATAAAACGATAATATGAGTATGCCGATAAGAAAACCCAGGTCGGCAAAACGGGTTACGATAAACGCTTTTTTAGAAGCTGCTACCGCCTCAGGTTTTGTGTAGTAAAAACCTATAAGTAAATAAGATGAAACCCCTACCAATTCCCAAAAGATATACATTTGAAAGATATTGGTAGCCACCACCAGTCCAAGCATCGAAAACGTGAAAAGCGATAGAAAAGCGTAATAACGCTCAAATCCCTTTTCACCTTTCATATAAGCCAGACTATAAATGTGAACCATCAAAGATACAGTACTGATAACCACCAGCATCATCACCGAAATAGGGTCGAGCAAAATGCCCAGATCAATATGCAATTGCCCGCTAAACTGCATCCATACAGTTTGCAATGGTACTATTTTTTGATAAATTCCGCCCACATTAGCCGTTGAGAAATACGCCCAGGCTGTATAGTACGATAACGCAGCAACCACAGAAAGTACCAATGTGCCAACACTTCCTGCCACACGGGCTTTCCATTTAGTATCCATCAGCCCGAGTACAACAAAACTGAGCAAAGGCAAAAGCAGTATAAGTAAGGTATATTGCATTGTTTTTTAAATTAGATCAGTATAATTTAATCATTTTTCATCAGAAGCTTCCGGTTCTTTCAGTTCATCCAGACTATCCACTTCTACATTATTCAGATTTCGGTATATATTAATAACAATGGCGATGGCCACAGCAGTTTCGCAGGCCGAAATGGCTATAGTGAACATGGCAAAGAAAAAACCCTCGAAATGTTCAGGATACAAATACCTGTTGAAAACAGCAAAATTTATATCCGCCGAATTGAGAATCAATTCAATAGATATAAGCACCATCAGCAAGCTCTTACGCGAGAGGAAACCATAAATGCCCGAAAAAAACATAATAAAGCTTACAAAAATGTAGGCCTCCATAGGAATTATTCCCGACGTAAAATTTTCTAAAATCGAACCCATATATTTAAAGTTGAATGGATGATTGTTTATAATTATCTCAATGTATATCAGAATGATAAATCATCAAAAAACATCTATCAAAAAGTCAAACAAACATATTTTAACAATTCCAAAATCCACCGTATTTATTAATTATTAATTATTAATTATTAATTCTCAAAAATCCCCTATCTCTTACGGGCAATCATAATAGCACCTACAATACAAGCCAGCAAAAGAATACTGATTGACTCAAACGGCAACAGGTACTGAAACTTTTCAGTTCCCATCAGTGTCATCCCCAATTGTTTGGTGGGCAACTCAGCCTCTTTCACAAAGCTGTAAACCCTGTTGAAGTTATAATAAACAATATGTCCGCAGAACGCTATCCCTGCTACCGACAAAACAATAGCAAGCACACGCTGCTTCAGCGGTTCGGGAGTAATTCTCTCGCCGGGCTTTTGCGTGAGCAGTATCGCAAAAATGAACAACACCATAATGCCTCCTGCGTACACAGCCGTTTGCACCGCAAATAAATAATGATAGCCCAGCAACAAATAAAGTCCGGCGGTGGCCAATAACACGAAAAGCAGATAAAGCGCAGAACGTATTAGTCGCGTAGAGGTAACAGCCATCACTGAGAATACAGCTATAATTGCCGCAAGTATGTAAAATATAATTTGTTCAGCCATAAAAATCTTATATTCTGATTTTTCTTAATTCTTAATTTTTAAAACGTCTCCCCCCTACTCTGCTTTTGCAACAGGCTTTTTAGCTCTCAGTTTCGACCCCTCCTTGTTCAACTGCTGCACAAGTTTACTTCTGGTAAAAGTGGCATTTTCAAAATTATTTGTAAACTTAATAGCATCGGAAGGACAACTGATAACACATAAGTTACAAAACGTGCACGTACCCAAATCGTAAATATATCTGTCGAGTTCACGTTTCTTTTTGCCATCGTCAGTTTCTAAAGTACGTGAAATCACCCTGATAGTACCATTCGGGCAGTTCATCTGACAAATACCACAAGCAGTACAGGCATGCTCATTATTATCATCGTGAGGCATGCTAAGCTCAGCTCTGAATCTATCAGATATGACCAAAGTCTTGCGGTTTTCGGGATACTGCTGCGTAACCTTTTTCGTCCACAACTCCATCCATGTAACCGATAAGCCTGTAAGCAACGACCTGATGCCCCCGAATAAGTCGGAAAAATATTGCGGAAAACTTCTCATTTGTTTTTATATCTTAAAAAAATCTCGTAAACTATATTTTGAATCGATAAAACAACAACCGGTTTGCTTACTTCCCGAATATATCGGTGAGCGTAAGCCCTGAAAGTACAATCAGTACCATGATTAGTATATTCACCAAATTGATAGGCAGCAGGTACTTCCATTCCAGATTAAGCAGCTGATCGATACGTAACCTGGGGAAAGACCAACGTACCCATAAGCTAAAAAATATCAGTACACCTACTTTGCCAAAAAACCAAACATATGACGGAATATACCACATCAATTGATTAAAGGCATCCCATCCCCAAATCTGAACGGGCATCCATCCTCCCAAAAAAACAGTAGCAGCTATAGCAGCTATGATAAACATATTCAGATATTCAGCCAGATAAAAGAACCCGAACTGCAAACCCGAATATTCTGTATGGTATCCGGCTGTAAGCTCCGATTCTGCTTCGGGTAAGTCAAACGGGCCACGATTGGTTTCGGCATGCCCCGAAATCAGATAAATTACAAAAGCCACCAACGACGCAAGATGTCCGTTAAAAATATTCCAGCAATATCGCTGCGTTTCCACCATCTCACCCAGTTGCATAGTGCCCGAAAGCACCACCATAGTCATCAGAGCAAACCCTGCCGATAATTCATAACTTACAAACTGAGCTCCACTACGCATGGCTCCAATCATAGAATACTTGTTGTTGCTCGACCACCCGGCCAGCAGCACCCCAATAATACCCAGCGACGAAACAGCAGTTACATACAACACACCGATATTAAAATCAATTGCCTGTAGCCCCTGTCCGAACGGAATAACCCCAAATGTGAGCATCGAGGCCACAACCATAAAAAATGGCGCTGTAAAAAAAAGGAACTTATCAACCCTGTTGATTTGAATTATCTCTTTGATTAATATCTTAAGTACATCGGCTATGGTTTGAAAAATGCCATACTTTCCTACACGGTTAGGCCCTACACGCGCCTGAAAAAACGCAGTTACTTTACGCTCAACATATATCAGAATTATAGCAATAACCGCATATGCAGCCAGCAAGGCTATACCCACCAGCAATAGTTCAATAAACAAGACCCAAAAACCGGGCAAGGCCGATTGCAATGCAGTGTCAATCCAACTCGTAAGTTTCGACAATTCCAATGGTTGCGAATAATTTAAAATCATATATCTGATTTATCAATGGTATATTTTCATTTTTAAATGGCAAAGTAGTAATCAAACATACGCTTACCTGTCGATATCAGGAATTACATAATCCATAGAACCACCAATACCTATAAAATCCGAAATTTTTTCGCCACGGCATATCAGTGGCATCACCGATACCAATGCCATAGATGGCGATCTGAATTTAAGCCTGTAGGGTGTTTTGTCGCCCCGGCTTTCAATATACACTCCAAAAACACCTTTGGAAGCTTCTACATGCTGATAAAACTCACCTTCGGGCAACTTAATTATCGCTTTGGTTTTAGCGCAAAAATCGCCATCAGGTATATTATCTATCAGTTGTTCAATAATATGCAACGACTCCTCTATTTCGTCAAGCCTGTTGAGATAACGGGCATAAGAGTCGCCCTGAAATCGTACAATTTCCTTAAAATCAACTTGACCATAAAGCGCATAAGGATGATGTTTACGCACATCGCACGACCAGCCCGATGCACGACCGGCGGGTCCTGTCACCGCATAACTGATGGCATCATCTTTACTCAAATTGCCAATGTATACCATCCTGCCAAGCGCTATAACATTGTGAGAGAAAAACCGGTCATACTCTTTCAGCTTTTCGCGCATGTAAGGTATAAAAGCTTTTACATCTTTCTGAAAATCAGCATAAATATCAAACATCACTCCGCCTATTACATTCTGATTGATAATAAGACGTCCTCCACAGGTTTTTTCAAAAATATCCAGAATAATTTCCCGTTCGCGCATGCCGTAAATAAAAGCTGTAGTAGCTCCCAGGTCGTTGGTTTGAGCCGACCAGGCCAGCAAATGTGAGTCAATACGGTTCATCTCATCCATAATAGTACGGATGTACTGCGCCCTTTCAGGTACTTCTATTCCGGCAGCTTTTTCTACGCACATACAAAGCGCATGACGGTTTATATTGGCCGACAAATAATCAAGCCTGTCGGTAAAATGCAGAATCTGCGGGTAAGTAAGACTTTCGCTCAATTTCTCAATTCCCCGATGAATATAACCGCTGTGTATATCTATTTTTTTTACAATTTCGCCATCGAGTGCTGTACGAAAGTGCATAACACCGTGAGTTGACGGATGTTGCGGGCCGATGTTGATAATATAATCATCATCTTCAAATATTTTGACAATTTCTTCAACCAGCTCTCCGTTTTCTGTTTCCATAATCCGGGGAGCAAGGTCAACAATATCGCGACTTTCTACAGAAATCGGGTTAAGAGCCGGATTGGCATTATAGTCTTTACGTAGCGGAAAGCCCACCCATTCGTCGCTAAGTAAAAAGCGTCTCATATCCGGGTTGTTGATAAAACGGATACCCAGCAAAGCATATATCTCGCGTTCGTTGAAGTGCGCAGTTTCGTATAAATCGGTAACAGAATACAGGAGAGGGTTTTCGCGGTCGGCTGTAGCTGTTTTGAGAATGATCTCTACAGAAGGATTTTTTGAAGAAGAAATAAGGTAAGTAACGGTAAGCTGTTCACCATCATCAGTTCCAATCAGGTAAACCAGAAAATCAAAAGGTAAATCGTTGTTCTCTTTAAGCCTTTTTATCAAGGGATGAAGCTCTTTGGGACTGACAGTGACAATCAGCCTCTCCTGCTCGTCAAAAACGGCCTCTTTCACCGTATCTAATACTATTTGTTTAATCTTTTCCATCGGTACTTGTACCTGTTTTTCTGTAAACGTTATTTTTGATTTTTATTTATTTGGTTTCAGGAATTGCTCCACCTTAATTTTTCGTTGCAGCTGCATCAAGCCATAAAAAAGCGATTCGGGCCTGGGAGGGCAACCGGGAACATATACATCAACCGGAAAAATTTCATCAACTCCCTTCACCACGTGGTATGAGTCCACAAACGGGCCACCCGATATAGCACAACCACCCATGGCCAGTACATACTTGGGCTCAGCCATTTGATCGTACACACGCTTAAGCAATGGTGCCATTTTATGAACAATAGTTCCGGCCACAACCATCAAATCGGCCTGCCTCGGACTATTCCGGGTCACCTCCATGCCAAAACGCGAAATATCGTGATGTGCCGAGGCCGCCGACATAAACTCGATACCGCAGCAACTGGTTGCAAAAATAAGCGGCCATATTGAGTTTGAACGTCCCCAGTTAATCATATCATCCAGCGTACTCAATACCACATTTACTCCGTTGGCTTTCAGTTCCTCAACGTATTTTTCAAGATATTCGTTATCATTAAATTCTTCGTTGGGAATACCCTTAATATGTATATTCTTTACTTCCATTTCAACACTCCTTTTCTCCATGCGTAGGCCAAACCCAACGACAGAATTAACAAGAAAAATAAAATACTCACCAATCCATTCATACCAAGATCGCGCACAATAGTTGCCCATGGAAACAGAAAAATAGCTTCCACATCGAACATTAAATACAAAATGGCATAAAGATAATAACCGGCCTTAAACTGCATCCATGAAGTACCATGGGTGGGAATTCCGCATTCGTAAGGTTCCCCTTTCTGAGGATTGAATGACTTTGGTGAAAGTAGTAAAGCCAAACCAAGTCCGGCTACCACAAGGACAATACCTGTGAGAAAAACTGCTAAAAACAGTGATAAATTGCTCATAAACTATTTTTGAATTTTTAAGCTCAAAAAAACGGTGCAAAGGAAATACAAAAAAATCAATTCTTATTCTTTTTTCGCAATTATTTTGCACCACACTAAAAAGCGATTTTTGGATATTATTTTCTACACAACAACATATAAATTACTAATAACCAAACACATATTTATTTAAGTGAATTAATATTATTTTACTTAAAATAAATGTTAACACTATTTAACCTTAGAAATCACTCAACAAAGCAAAAAAAAATAATCCTTCGAGCTTATAGTCCGAAAAAAAACGGGAAATCAAAATCAAAAAAATCAGAATCCGAGGCATTAGACTGACAAAATCAAACTTATTTTTTGTATTTTTGTGCATTATTTAATCAAACACACCATTAAAGTAGAAAAGAGTTTTTCACCATTAGAGAAATTATAAAACCGGCAAAACATACATTTATGGCATGTGGCTTAAAAAAAAGTATTCAATTTGACACAATATTTTTATACCAAAAAAAAGTAGGATTAAGAACGTTATGATTAAAAACTTATTTATCAAAAAAACATTAGCCGAACTTGAAATTGAGGCCAAAAATCAGAACTCGCTCAAGCGACACCTGACAGCCATGAACCTTGTACTGCTGGGCATCGGTTGTGTTATAGGAGCGGGAATCTTTGTTCTAACAGGTTCGGCTGCAGCCATATATGCCGGGCCGGCTGTATCCATATCGTTTGCCATATCGGCTATTGGCTGTATGTTTGCAGGTTTGTGTTATGCCGAGTTTGCCTCCATGATACCCATTTCGGGAAGCGCATATACCTATGGATATGCCACCATGGGCGAATTTATCGCCTGGATAATAGGTTGGGATCTTATTCTTGAATACCTATTCGGTTCGGCCACTGTGGCTGTAGGATGGAGCGGCTATGTGGTAAGTTTTTTGAACTATTTTGGCATACATATTCCTGAAAAAATAAGTCAAAGCCCTTTTATTTACGACACAAACGGACTTCATGTATCAGGAGCTATCATCAATTTTCCGGCTATGTTTATTGTAGCTGTTCTTACTTCCCTCCTTGTTGTTGGTATCAAAGAATCGGCCAAATTCAACAACATTATTGTTATTGTAAAAGTAGTTGTTATTCTGTTATTTATTGGTTTTGGAGTTTCGTATATCGATACTGCAAACTGGCATCCGTTTATTCCTGAAAATACCGGACAATTTCAGCATTTCGGCTTTACCGGCATACTTACGGCGGCTGGCGTTGTTTTTTTCGCCTATATTGGTTTTGATGCCGTTTCCACAGCTTCTCAGGAAGCCGTTAATCCTAAACGGGATATGCCTATCGGCATCCTGGTTTCGTTGGCAGTATGTACCATTTTATATATAGCGGTAAGTCTTGTGCTAACAGGAATTGTAAATTATAAAGAGTTGAACGTCCCGGCTCCCATATCTGCAGCCATCGACAAATTCGGCCCTTCGCTTAACTGGCTCACTCCCATCATCGAAATTGGCGCCATAGCCGGATTAAGTTCTGTAGTTTTGGTATTGCTCATGGGACAATCCCGCGTTTTCTACATCATGGCTCACGACGGGCTGCTATGGAAAAGTTTTGCTAAAATTCATCCAAAATTTAAAACTCCACACGTAACCACAATTGTCACCGGCACTGTTGCTGGCATTGTAGCAGGGTTATTTCCAATAGGCTTATTAGGTGAGTTGGTTTCCATAGGTACACTTTTGGCGTTTGTAATAGTAAGTATCGGCATTATAATACTTCGCAAGTCGGAACCTGACGCCCCAAGAACGTTTCGTACCCCGTGGGTACCTTTTGTACCAATCATGGGAGCACTTATTTGTATTGTCGAAATGGCGTCGCTGCCTTTCGATACATGGATAAGGCTTTTAGTCTGGATGGCTATTGGCTTTGTAATATATTTTACCTACGGTATAAAACACAGTAAAGCCCGTCAGCAACGTAATCAAAATGGCTAATAAAGCAAAGTTCACATTTAATTAATTCTACTGAAAACGCTGGTGTCTAAACATCAGCGTTTTGTGTTTTTATGCTGTAGAGCCTTAAAAACTGGAAATAAATCCAGATCTTTACCTGCTTACAAAAAACAGCTCTGATTAAAAAAATTGCTTACAAAAATGATATTTTAATAAAAAAAGTGTAATTTAGCTCCATATTTTATGATAAAATAAAAAACTTAGTTTTATGAAAACTAGTATAGTAAAAACAGCATTAGCCCTGTGTCTTTTATTCTTGTTTTCCGGGTTAATGGCTCAGGGTTCTTTCTTTAAAGCAATAGCCGAATTAGCAGGTCAAAACTCTATCGTAAAATCAATTCAGAAAGGAGAATACGCTAAAGCCGAAGAAAAACTGCAAAAATCGCTTGTAAAAGACAGTACTGATATTGAACTGAATTACAATGCCGCATATCTTTATATGCAGAGAAAATTTAAGGACTACAATGCAGGAAAAGCCTATAATTATATCCAGAAATCAATTCGTATTTTTAATACAGTAACCGAACCCAAAGAGCTTAAAAAACTGAGCAAAATACCTATCGATGCCAATATACTGCAAAGTGCGTCGGACACAATCTGTCTGTTAGCCAAAAATGATGCTTTGGAACAGAATACCATAAATGCCTACAATAAATATCTAAGCTACTACCTGAAAGCACCTGCCGCTCACATCAACGAAATTATTGCGAAACGCAACTCCGAGGCCTATAAATTTGCCTGCGATACTAACTCGGTGGCATCGTACGATTATTTTATTGAAAAATACAACGGTGCAGCTCAAATAACCGAAGCAACAGGCAAACGAAACGCACTGGCTTTTGCTCAAGCAAAGATTCAGGATAAAATTAGTGTATATCAAAATTTTATCGATACTTACACCAAAGCAGAAGAAGTGCCCTTAGCCCGGGAACGAATCTATGAACTCGCCTTCGACGAAGTTGCCAGAACAAATAAATCAGCTTCCTACAAAAAGTTCATCGATACGTATCCGAAAAACAAGCTTACCGAGAAAGCTTTTGGATTATTTGAGAAAACGCAGTTTCAGGAAAATGTAAAAACCGGAGATTGGGTGAGTTTTAAGAACTTTATTTCAGGCTTTCCTGAAAATTCGCTAAAAACAGCTGCGCTCGACAGTATATACCAAATAGCCATCGCAAGCCGGAATATTGATGTATTAACTTTCTGTATCGATAATTTCAAAGGCGATAAAAGAAATAATGCACTGCTGCTCTATCACGAAATTTTCACCATGGATGGCGAAAAATTCACTTTAGATATGTTTTACCAAAAGTTTGATGATGAAATACTACGGGATGTAAAGATAAAAGACTACGAGTTAGTTACGATGGCCGAAAAACTACAGTTGCAACAGCCTTACTCTCAGGCTGAGTACATGAAATACGATCAGTTTATCCGTTTGGCTGCACCTCGCGACAAAGCATTTGCTGCTTTGCAAAAAATGGTTCAACCAGATATTGAAACACAAAACTGGAAAGACGCTTTAAACAAAATGCTGATGTACAAACCATTTTTTGGGACTAAAAACAAAAAGTTCAATGATTTAACCTCTTTCCTTGAATCGCATTAATTATTGAAAATCAGCAAATAACAAAAAAAAACATCCTGAAGTGTTATCAGGATGTTTTTTGTACAAGTTAATTAGGAATTATCTTTGAAACTTCACATATCGTGGCATAGACGGAACATAATCCTCATGCTCCCACAACGAGCTGGTTATCATCAAATCGGCGCTATAACGATTACAGGCAATGGGCACATTATGCACCCTGCACTGACGCAATAACATCTGAATATCAGCTTCGTGAGGCTGAGGATTGAGATCGTCGATCAGAAAAATAGCAAGACTAATCTGTTTGCGAACCACCAGAGCAGCTATTTCGGCATCGCCCCCCATGGGACCCGAGTTCATGCAGGTTATATCGGCCTGAATTCCCTTTTCCTCAAAAGCCTTTTGGATAAGACTTCCCGTTGTTCCTGTGCAAATAAGCTTATGTTTAGATAACAACTCTGCATTATGCAAAGCCCATTCCACCATATCTGCCTTACGGTTATCGTGTGCTACAAGAGCAATTGTCAATTGTTTGTCCATATTTTCCTGTTTTTTTTGTTTTTCACAAAATTAGTTATTTTGTTCCACCTGCCCAATCATTTATATGAATTTTTAATACCTGTTTCTAAATATTGCAAGGTAGCTGGGGTGCAATATGAAAACAGAGATGAGCTTTGGCGGTTCTGATTATTTAATTTTTTTCACTATATTTGCATTTATTGAAATTTAAAAATAACTGATGAAAAAACTACTATTTATTTTAATCATTGCTGGTTTTTATACCACATTACACAGCCAATCTCCTAAACGCGAAATGCGTGCTGTCTGGATTGCTACGGTTGCTAATATCGACTGGCCGAGCCAGCGTAATCTAACATCCAAAACACAACGCGAAGAAATGAGAACCCTTCTCGACAAATTATCAGACAATAATATCAATGCCATTATCGTACAGATACGCCCTACGGCCGATGCCTTTTATCCGTCGTCGCTCGAACCCTGGTCGCAATACTTAGCTGGCAAACAAGGCCAACGCCCTAACGATTACTATGATCCTTTGCAGTTCATTATCGATGAGGCGCATAAACGTTGTATCGAAGTGCATGTCTGGCTCAACCCCTACCGTGTAACCAATGGTGAAAACACCAACATCCTCAGCAAAGATCATTTATTTTACAAAAATCAGAATCTTTTCGTAAAATATGCCGATAAATATTATTTTGATCCGGGAATGGACGAAACCCGACAATTTTTGAATCAGGTAGTAGAAGATATTGTAGAACGATATGATATTGATGCCGTGCATTTCGACGATTACTTTTACCCTTATAAAGTAAATGATGAAGAATTTGCTGACGACAAAACGTTTCGGAACAATCCGCGGGGTTTTACCAATAAAGCCGACTGGCGCAGGAATAATGTAAACATGGTAATATCTGAACTGAACCAAACCATTAAGAACATTAAACCGTGGGTTGAATTTGGTATTTCGCCTTTTGGAGTTTGGCGCAATAACGATGTAGATCCGCGTGGGTCGGCAACTAAAGCCGGAGTTCAGAACTACGACGACCTCTATGCAGACATACTCAAATGGTTGGGCGAAGGTACGATTGACTATGTAATGCCACAACTGTACTGGGAAATTGGTAAAAAAGTGGCCGACTACGAAATACTTGTAAAGTGGTGGAGCGACAATTCGTTCGGTAAAAATTTGTATATTGGCCTGTATGCTTCGCAACTGGGCAACCCCAAAGCCGCCGAAGCCTGGAGAAAAGGCAATGAACTGATACGACAAGTAGCGATGAACAAGTTCTATCCCAAAGTAGATGGAGTAGCTTATTTCAGCGCTAAAGAGTTTGTAAAAAACAAACAGGGATTGAACGACAGCTTGAAAAACAACTATTACAAATATCCGGCCTTATGCCCTATCAACAGGAATATAAAAAATCAACCTGCTGCTATGCAGCCTGCAAACATCAAAACACTCAAAGATGGGAATGAAGCTTATTTGGTTTGGGACGATGTATATGGCGACGGGGGGAATGCTATAGCTTACTATGTGGTATATGCTTTTAAGGGCAAAAAGGTAGGCGACCTCAACGATGCCTCGGCCATTATAGCGCGCACCACAGAAAACTGCATCAATTTGCGTGAAGTAGACAAGAAACTAAAGGGACATTATACCATGGTAGTAACCTCTGTAAATCGTTACAAAATGGAAAGCACTCCAACTTATGGAGTAACCAGAAAGTTGTAAGCTCCCGAGTGGACACTGCACCCAAAAGCAAAAAACCGATACGCTTTCTATCAAGCGTATCGGTTTTTTATTGATTTTGAATTGACCGGCTTATTCAGCTACAACTTCAAATGCAACTTCAACAGTAACCTCTTTATGAAGTTTGAGAGTAGCTTTATAAGAACCAATTTCTTTAACCGGCTCTTTAAGCACAATAACTTTACGGTCAACTGTAAATCCAGCTTTTTCAAATGCATCGGCAATCTGAATAGGACCAACAGCACCGAAAATTTTGCCGGTAGTACTTGTTTTGGCACCCACCTGTAATGTCAGGTCTTTTACTTTTTCAGCCAGTTCGATAGCTTCATTTTTCAGGCGCTCCAGTTTATGAGCACGTTGTTTCAAGTCTTCAGCAAGAACTTTTTTAGCCGAAGCAGTAGCCAATACCGCTTTTTGGGTAGGTATCAGGAAGTTACGTCCGTAACCATCTTTTACCTTTACAATATCACCCTTGTAACCAAGATTGATTACATCTTCTTTCAATATAATTTCCATATAAATTCCTCCTTCTTAATTATTTAAGCATATCGGTTACATAAGGAAGCAACGCAATGTGGCGAGCTCTTTTTACAGCCTGAGCTACTTTACGCTGGTATTTCAGCGAAGTACCGGTAAGACGACGGGGAAGAATTTTTCCCTGTTCGTTAAGGAACTTTTTCAAAAACTCAGGATCTTTGTAATCAATATACTTGATACCGCTTTTTTTGAAACGACAGTATTTTTTCTTTTTTACATCTACCGATGGAGGGGTAAGATATCTGATATCTCCGTTGTTTGCAGCCATGATTTTAGTTCTCCTTTACTTCTTTAGATTTTACACTTTTTCTTTTTTCAGCGTATTCGTAAGCATACTTATCCAAACGGAAAGTTAAGAAACGAAGCACGCGCTCGTCACGACGATAGTTGGTTTCCAAGTTAGCAATTACCGATGGCTCAGCATCGAACTGAAGTAATGAATAAAAACCAGTGGATTTTTTCTGGATTGGGTAAGCCAGCTTGCGCAGCCCCCAGTTCTCCTCATTGGTGATAGTCGCACCACTTTCTGTCAAAAGTGCTTTAAACTTTTCTACCGCTTCCTTCATCTGAACATCAGACAAAACGGGAGTTAAAATGAAAACGGTTTCATAATGATTTAACATACTGTTTACTTACTTTTTTAAAATTTATAATTCTATTTTTTTAAAGCGGCACAAAGATACAAATAATTATTTGATTGACAAAGAGGTGTAAGCGCTTTTTTCAACACAGTAAGTCACCTTTAAGGTTTGAATTTACTCATGAAACTAAAAACACAAGCTCATCAATTACTGAGATAATTTTCATCTTTATACTCAGCATCGCTTTCAGCATCCTCGTCAGCATCTTCATCTTCATCCCAATCCGGTTCCTCACGCTGAGGACCTTCTTTGCGATAGATTACCGAGAGGAGCAATCCGGCTATGCCTCCTGAGAGATGCCCTTCCCACGAAATAGGATCATTTACCTTCCACGGGAAAATATGCCAAACCATACTACCATATAAAAATGTAATTATCAATGACATGGCTATTAATGGTACATGCCGTCTTATCAAACCACTAAAAAACAGAAAAAATGCCAGCGCATAAATCCATCCGCTAGCGCCAATGTGCCAGCTTTCGCGCCCTATCGTCCACAATAGCACTCCGCTAAATAAATAAGAGAGAAACATAATTTTATATGCCAGTTCATTATAAAAATAATACAGGCAGGTAGAGAGTAATATGAACGAAAATACATTATTAAATAAGTGCCCGACATCGGCGTGAACAAATACATAAGTAAGTATTCCGCTCAAATGTGTGAAATCACGCGGCATAATACCTCCTGCACTAAAATCCCACTCCATCCCTTTTTCGAGAACAAACACAAGAATCATCATGACAGAAACTATCAGGGGAACAAATACTGCGTGATAAAATTTCCTTTTCTCAGGCGAAAGTCGATCGTTAAATATCATTTTTATGGAATTACAAGTTGAAACTTTTACAAATTTATGAATAATAAATCATATTTAGAGACATGGAAATCCGCATGCTATGAATAAAAATATGCTAAGACGCATAAACTGCTTGGATTTACATTTTGTCAGAATTTAAAGATAATTTCATGTCGTAAAACATAAAAAAACAGTTTAAATTTTTAAATCATATTATTTGCTACATACACATTTTTTAATTAAATTGCGAACGAAAAAACAACATATTGATGAAGAATGAAAACTCATCTTTTTTTGTTTTTGAACAAACCTTTATTTGTAAAAATTTATCATTATATATACCTTTTAAAATAAAAAGATAATATGAGTTATCTGAACTTTGATAAAACGCTGTTGATAAATCTGGAGAAATCACTATCGAAAGAAATGATAAGAACCAACAGAGCAGGTGCCTATAACAGTACCACTCTGATTGACTGCAACACCCGAAAGTACCATGGCCAGCTTGTAGTACCGCTTCCCGAAATTGACGATTCAAACCACGTGCTTCTTTCCTCACTGGACGAAACTGTAATTCAGCATGGTGCCGAGTTCAATCTTGGAATACATAAATACGAAGGCAATAATTTTAGTCCTAACGGACATAAATATATTCGCCAGTTCGATTGCGATGTAATATCGCGAACCACATACCGTGTAGGTGGGGTTATACTCTCCAAAGAACGCATGTTGGTTTCCTTTGAGCCACGTGTACTGATTAAATATACGCTTATTGAAGCCCACTCTCCTACCACACTGAGATTTAAGCCTTTTTTGGCATTCAGAAGCGTAAATGAACTGACTCATGAAAACAGCCGGGCCAACACTTCTTATCAGGAAACCAAGCAAGGCATCAGTATGTGTCTTTATGAAGGATATCCGGGCTTGTATATGCAATTCTCTAAAACCAACCACTACAGCCACAACCCTGTGTGGTACAAAAATATTGAGTATTACAAAGAGCAGGAACGTGGTTACGAATTTAAAGAAGACTTGCTGGTACCGGGGTACTTTGAAATGCCTGTAAAAAAAGGTGAAAGCATCATTTTTTCGGCAGGAGTATCCGAAACTTCGCCACGCAAGCTTCAGGAATTGTGGGACAATGAACTGAAAAGGCGTAACGCAAGAACAGATATGTACAACTGCTTGAAGAACTCGGCGCAACAGCTCTACAAAAGAGAAAACGACCGTACATATTTGCTTGCCGGCTACCCCTGGTTTGGCGCCAGAGCACGCGATCAGTTCGTAGCTTTGCCCGGTTGTACACTGGCTATTGATAGGATGGACTATTTTGAGGCCATTATAAAAACATCACTTGAGGAAGTTAACGCTTTTTTGGAAAACAGAACTGAAGATATTAAATTACAGGGACTTGACGACCCTGATGTACTGTTGTGGTTTATATGGGTATTGCAGCAATATGCCAAGCATGTGTCGCTGGAAGATGCTGCCAAACGTTACGAAGATATAACTACGAAGATTATTGCATTTATACGAAAGAACAATCATCCCAATCTTTTTGTACACCCCAATGGCTTGCTGTATATCAACGGTACTGAGAAACCTGCCACCTGGATGAATGCCGTTGAAGATGGACGACCCATCACTCCCCGCACCGGTTATGTGGTGGAAATTAACTCGCTTTGGTACAATGCCCTCAAATTTACAGCTGAGCTCACACGCTTTGCCGGTAACGAACACACAGCAGACCTGCTCGATTATCAGGCTGAAATTGCCCGCGAAGCTTTTATACATACTTTCTGGAACGGAACATATCTGTACGACTATGTTGATGGTGGATACAAAGACTGCGAAGTACGCCCCAACATGATACTGTCTGTAGGGCTGGAATATTCGCCTTTGGATAAGCAACAACAAAAATCGGTATTGGATATTACCACCAGAGAACTACTTACTCCCAAAGGCTTGCGAAGCCTCAGTCCGAAAAGTGGCTCGTACCGACCTAATTATGTAGGGGGTATGCTTGAACGAAACCGGAATTACCACAACGGACCGGTATGGCCCTGCACTTTTGGTGCTTTTTCGGCTGCATATCTGCGCATTTACAAAAAAAGCGGAAAATCGTTTATTGAACGTATGCTGATAGGCTTTGAAGCCGAAATGACAGAACTATGTATTGGAACTCTGCCCGAATTATTCGACGGCAATCCGCCATTTAAAGGGCACGGTGGGATGTCATTTGCCATGAGTGTGGCCGAAGTTTTGAGAGTGCTGGAGAGTTTGAAAAAATATGAAAACGAATAAGAAAAGATGAAAGCTTTAATGTTTGGCTGGGAATTTCCGCCACATATACTGGGTGGATTGGGAACTGCAAGTTATGGTTTGACCAAAGGTATGGCCATGCAACCTGATATGCAGATAACCTTTGTGATACCTAAACCTCATGGCGATGAAGATCAGAGTTTCCTGAAAATTATGGGCGCCTGCAACGTTCCCGTTGTATGGAAAGAGAATAGCTGGGAGCACGTTAGTCACCGACTGGGATGGATTATGCAGCCCGATGAGTATTTTGGGCTACGCAATGGTATCAGGTACGATTTCAGAAGGATACACACCAATGATTTGGGCTGTATCGATTTCTCGGGCAGATACCCCGATAACCTGATTGAAGAAATATCCAACTACGAGGCTGTAGCAAGTGTTTTGGCTCATCAGCTGGAGTTTGACATCATCCACTCTCACGACTGGTTAACTTATCCGGCGGGAGTTTTTGCCAAGCAAATAAGCGGGAAACCGCTTGTAATTCACGTACATGCTACCGACTTTGACCGGAGTCGCGGACAGGTAAATCCTACCGTGTACAGCATTGAGAAAAGAGGGATGGATGCGGCCGACCATATCATGACTGTTAGCAATCTGACCCGGAACATTGTGATTGAAAAATACCATCAGGATCCACGAAAAGTTACCACAGTACATAATGCAGTGGAACCTCTGCCCGATGTTGAAACTTTCACCAAGACTCAGCGACAAGATAAAATTGTAACTTTCCTTGGACGCATAACCATGCAAAAAGGACCTGAATACTTTGTAGAAGCCGCCCACAGAGTACTGCAAAAAACCGACGGAGTAAGGTTTGTTATGGCAGGAAGTGGCGATATGATGAATGCCATGATAGACCTTGTAGCCAAACGTGGAATAGCCGACCGCTTCCATTTTACAGGCTTTCTTAAAGGACGTCAGGTACACGAAATGCTGGCCGAAAGCGATGTTTATATCATGCCATCGGTTTCGGAACCGTTTGGAATATCGCCGCTTGAAGCCATGCAGGTGGGCACCCCTACAATTATATCGAAACAATCGGGATGTGCCGAAATTCTTAATCACGCTATCAAAACAGATTATTGGGATATTGACGCCATGGCAGATGCCATTTATTCAATAGTAAAAAACCCTGCCATGTACAAAAGCCTTCGCGAACTGGGTACCGACGAAGTAAACAACATCAAATGGTATGATGCAGGGCTTAAAGTCAGGGCAATATACGATGGCGTAATTGGCCGAAACCATTAACACAAGTAACCCAAATTACGATTCTTTTTAATTTTAAAAAATACAGAAAATTTAATCCTTAGACATATATGCGCAACATTTGTTTTTATTTCAGAATACACCAGCCTTTACGACTGAAACGATACCGTTTTTTTGACATTGGACAAGATCATTATTATTATGATGATTTTCAAACAGAAGATCGCATCAGACAAGCTGTTGAGCAATCATATCTGGTTGCCAACCGCACCATAGCCGAGATGATTCGCAGTTCGAACAAAAAGTTTAAATGTGCATTTGCCATTTCCGGAACAACCATTGAACAACTTGAGCAATATGCACCCGAAGTGATAGATAGTTTCAAGGAATTATTAAAAACCGGCGGTGTGGAATTTATGGCACAACCTTACGCTTACTCGTTAGCCTCGGTTTTTGACGCCAACGAGTTTGAGCGACAGATAAAATTTCACGCTGATAAGTTAGAAGAATTGTTTGGAGTGAGACCGACATCTTTTTTCAACACTGAGCTCATATATTCCGACGAAATAGGCGAAATAGTTTCCCGTTTAGGATTCAAATCTATACTAATTGACGAAGCTAAACACATTATGGGATGGAAAAGCCCTAATTACGTTTACAGTCATCCGTATATCTCTAAGTTAAAGCTATTGGTCAGAAACAATAAATTAAGCGATGATATTGCTTTCCGATTCTCATCACTATCCATTACTGCCGATCAGTATATTGGTTGGATAGCAGCTTTGCCCGAAAACGAGAAAATAATAAACATTGGTCTGGATTATTCTTCGTTAGGAATAAATCAGCCAGCTTACACCGGAATTTTTGAATTTCTGAAAGCATTGCCATACCACGCTATGGAGCAACAAATGGGCTTTACATTACCTTCGGAATACACAAAAAAAGCTGATACAGCTGAGAATCTTACCGTTACCTATCCGATAAGTTGGGTGGGAAATGACAAAGACCTCACGCCATGGACAGGCAACGACCTTCAGCAGGAAGCGCTGGCTAAACTCTATGCGGTAAGTGAGCGTGTGAATTTATGCTCCGACAAGCCTTTGCAGCACGACTGGCTTATGCTTCAAACCTCGGATCATTTCCGCTATATGAGCCACAAAGACCCGTATGGAACCAATTTTGAGTCGCCCTACGATGCTTTTATGAATTACATGAACATTCTGGCCGATTTTCTGGAAAGAGTTGATGCTCAGTATCCAACATCGATTGATAACGAAGAATTAAACGAGTTGCTCAAAACCATCAATAATCAGGAAAAGGAAATTGAAGAGCTCGAAAAGGAGATTAAGAAACTCCGGGCCAGAAAAGCCGCAAAAGAAGTTTAAATTTCAAAAAAAAACTATAAATACAAAACGGAATGTGACGCATAAATCGTTCATTCCGTTTTTTGCTTTACATCTAATTCATTTCCTGTATTTTTTTATATAAACCTTCAACCGACCCATCAGAATTAATTATTTCTTCAATTTTTCGTCGGCGCTTGGTCAGGGATGTCGAATTTGTATTCAAAATAGAGGCAATATCCAGCATTGGAATATTGGTTTTTACAAGAATGCAAAATAAGATGTCCTGTTCGGTAAGCGTAGAGAAATTATTTTTCAGATTATCAGTAAAATCGGGATACATCAGATTAAATCTTTGCATCATATTTTTTCTGTAAAGTTGATTTACAGTTTTCTTTGAGCCGGAATTCACTTCATCATTATCTTTGCGGGCTGTAGTATTATCTATACCGGATAGATGGTGGCGAATTTCTTCATTTTCCTTCGATAGTTGCAACCACTCATTCTGCTGTTGCTTGATAATCCGCCTGAACCATTCGCTCTGATTGGCTTTGGTCTCTTTCAGCTGTCTTTCAATCTCGTTTTTCTCTTCCAGGTCTTTGATAATTTGTTGCTTCATTTTATTTTTTTTCTGAAAAACAACAACCATTGAAATTATGGAAATAAGCAAAAAGAGAATAATTATCATTCTGAGAATCAGGTTCAGTTTGTTGTTTTGTACTTCAGCATTGAGCTTAGCATTCTCAAGTTTAATTTTTTCGGACTGATAATACAATTCCATATCGTGAATTGCCAATTGCTTATTATAGCTATTGAGCGAATCACTCTCATTTTTTAAAACATCTGACAACAAAAGAGCGTTTTTGTAATCGCCAATTTCCTGATAAGTCTCTTTTAATTGTTTTTTAATGTCGTGCGAGTACTTGCTTGCACCTTCTTTTTCCAGAATATCGATAGCATTTTGAAGAGAGGTTATGGCCTCCTGAAACTTATTTTGATGCGAGTAAACTGCCGATAGCCCACTGTAAATAATAGCCTGTCCATAACCAATACCTCTGCTTTCACACTCAGCTAAAAGGCGTTTGTAAATTGGCAAAGCCATGTTAAGTTGTTTTTTATCAACGTAAATATTGGCCAGATTGTATTCCGTTTTAATTCGGTACATAATATAGGCATTTTCACGGGGCATCGATTTTAAAGCCAATTTATAATAAAAAAGAGCGCTATCAGGATTCGTTTTACGATTAATGATCCCAAGATCGTTATAACAGGATAATTCAAGTTCCAGATTTTTGATTTTTTTAGCAATTTGCAAAGCTTTATGATAATAGCTCAACGCTTCCTTGTTACTACCAATCTCCATATAGTTATTAGCCAGATTAATACAGGTAGAAGCTATTCCATTCGAATCGTTCATACTGCGGTTAATCTCATAGCATTTTAACAAGAGCTTTTGCGACTCCTTGTACTCTCCTTTATCGTACAAAAGCGTGCCACAGTAATTATAAATGCGGGCTAAATAAAACGGGTCATTTTGTTTTTCGAGAATGCGAAGCGCACTGAAATAATATTTCTCAGCCACAAAAACATTGCCTTTGTTAAGTTGAATCCGTCCAAGCAACATTTGCGAAAGCCCTACGTATAACGAATCCTGATTTATTGAGGCCAATGAATCCATTTTATTGATATACAACAGGGCAGAGTCAGCATTGTCCGAATCAATATAAACATTTGATTTAATGTAATATAAATGATAGAAGGAACTATCGTGAAGTTGCAGCTGATTAGCCAACAAACAGGCAGAATCAAGTAAAGCAATTCTTTTTTCAGCCGGTTCCTGATTAGAACTTGCATCGGAAATTAACTTATCGTAAACAAGTAGCAATTCTTTTTTTTGGGAAGATGGCGTACATGCTCCTAAAAAAATAACGATAAATATCGAGTAGTATATTGTAGAGGCTTTAGTCATTGGTATATTTTTTACAATCAATATTTAAACTCCAACTTTATGACAACTGCAAATATAATTGATTATTCATCTTTTTTTTGTAGTAATAATTCCAAAAATTGATTTTTTTTTGTAGAAAGAAAACTTAAATGTCATTGTTATGTACAAATATGTTAGAATATTATAAAAAAACTGTAATTTTTTGATTCATTGAACTGATGAATAAATCATCATGATATTTACACACAAATCAATGAATATTTACATAAATCAAATATAGACTTTAGTAATGCCAAATGATTGATTTTTGGCTAATCGGATAATTTGCAGTAATTTTGCTGAACTAAACAAATTTTTTGAATGCTTGAGTATTTAAAACAAGATATTTTTAAAATCGTATCGGAAGCTGCCGATAATCAGGGGAAAGAATGTTATGTGATTGGCGGCTTTGTACGCGATATTTTTCTTAAAAGAGAATCGAAAGACATCGACATTGTTACCGTTGGCAGTGGTATAGAACTGGCCGAAGAAGTAGCCAAACAACTTGGCAAAAAAGCACAACTTACTGTATTTAAGAATTTTGGCACAGCTCAGGTAAAACATAAGGATTTGGAGGTTGAGTTTGTTGGCGCCCGCAGAGAATCGTACCAACGTAATTCGCGCAAACCGATTGTAGAAGACGGCACTCTGGAAGATGACCAGAACAGACGTGATTTTACGATTAATGCTTTAGCTATATGCCTGAATAAAAACAGGTTTGGTGAACTTGTTGATCCATTCAATGGATTGAATGACCTGCAGAATTTTGTTCTTCGCACCCCACTCAATCCTGATATCACATTCTCTGACGACCCGCTGCGGATGATGCGTGGTATTCGTTTCTCAGCGCAACTGAGTTTTTTTCTCGAAACCAACACTTTTGATGCCATAACCCGTAACCGCGAAAGGATAAATATCATATCGCGCGAACGAATTGCCGACGAGTTGAACAAAATCATGATGTCGCGAAAACCCTCTGTTGGTTTTATTTTACTCGAAAAAACCGGTCTGCTTGAGCTTATTTTCCCGGAACTATTGGCTCTGAAAGGTGCCGAAACCAAAGATGGTATCGGGCATAAAGACAATTTTTATCACACGCTGGCTGTGCTCGACGAAATTTGCCTGCACACCGACAATTTATGGTTGCGCTGGGCTGCTTTGCTGCACGACATTGGTAAGCCGCGTACCAAACGCTTCGATAAACGGTTAGGGTGGACATTTCATAACCACAACTATGTGGGCGAGAAAATGATACCAGAGATTTTCAAACGCATGAAACTACCCACCAACGACAAAATGAAATTTGTTCAAAAAATGGTGTCGTTACACATGCGCCCCATAGTTTTGAGCGAAGACGAAGTAACAGACTCTGCTGTACGCCGCCTGCTTTTTGATGCCGGCAACGATATTGAAAATCTGATGACACTGTGCGAAGCAGATATTACATCCAAAAATCCGGAGAAGGTAAAACGATACCGGAATAATTTTCAGCTTGTCAGAAAAAAGTTGAAAGAAATTGAAGAAAAAGATCGCGTTCGGAATTTTCAGCCACCGGTAGATGGTAAAGAAATTATGGAAACATTTGATTTGCCGGCCTGCTCCATAGTTGGTGATATAAAAATCAAAATTAAGGATGCCATTCTGGACGGAATTATTCCCAATGAACATGACGCTGCCCGCGAGTATATGTTCAAAATAGCACCTGAATTCGGGCTCACCATTCCCGATAGTAAATAAAAACAAACCCCGACCGACTCACAGTCAGCGGGGTTTGTTGTTTATTATTCCTCTTCGGCTTCTTTCTTATAATGATACACTTCTGAATATAAAGTATCTCTTATGGCATTAAAATGCCGTTTGGCGTAATGAAAGTCATTACACATGATAATCATTGGAATCAGAAAAGAATGATTATCATAAGGAGGCTGCATATAAAAATCGGTCATCACCGAGAAACCTAACCTCTCGTAAAAATGAATCCGTCTTTCGGCCTCGATATTTTTGGGAGGCTCAGCTTCGAGCACCACAGGCAGGTTTACCTGAGCAAGCAAAGTAGTAATGGTTTCCGAACCCAGATTTTTGTTTTGGTAAGCAGGTAAAATTGCAAAATGCTCAAGGAAGTAAAAATGTTCAAACTTCCAGTAAGCTATAAAACCGGCAAAATTATTCTCGCAAAATAGCGCAAACAAGTTAAATCGCTTATCTGAGTTCAGAACATTTTCGAGAGCAGCCCAACTACGCCGCTCTTCCTTAGGAAAAGACTCGGTATAGAGGCTAAAAACACCCTCAAACATTTCGTCATATACATTGTCAATCTTAAGGAAATTAAGCATAATAATATCAATTAAAAAATATCAAATAAAATTTGCTTACAAAATAAGAAAAATTAAAGCAAAAAACAATCATAAATCCGCATAAAAATTCCATTTATTTTTGGCAACAAATAAGAAACAAAAAAGTTTATGAAAAACCTCAGCTTAACGATAATAATGTTTGGGCAAGCAGTAAAAAAGAAGTACTTTTGCACACGAAAAAACAAGAAATAAATGTCAAACTATTTTTATACTAACTAAATAACAAAAGTATGATTTATTCTCACGAAGTAGAACACATGTGTGTTGTAAAAAAAGGTCCTGATCATGGACCTGCTCCAATACCCGAAGAAGGCAAATGGGTAAAATCAAAAGAAATTAAAGACATTTCGGGCTTAACTCACGGTGTGGGCTGGTGTGCTCCTCAGCAAGGTGCATGTAAGCTTACTCTGAATGTAAAAGATGGAATTATCGAAGAAGCGCTGGTTGAAACTATCGGCTGTTCGGGTATGACTCACTCTGCTGCCATGGCTGCCGAAATACTTTCCGGCAAAACGCTTCTCGAAGCCTTAAATACCGACCTGGTATGTGATGCTATCAACGTAGCAATGCGTGAGCTGTTCCTGCAAATTGTTTACGGACGTACACAATCTGCTTTCTCTGAAGGCGGACTTCCTATTGGCGCCGGGCTTGAAGACTTAGGCAAAGGTTTGCGCTCGCAGGTTGGTACCATGTTCGGCACCAAAGCCAAAGGTGTTCGTTACCTCGAAATGGCCGAAGGTTACATCAACCGCATGGCGTTAGACGAAGATGGCGAAGCTTGCGGATACGAATTTGTTCGCATGGGCCCTATGATGGACATGATCAAAAAAGGTGTAGATGCCAACGAAGCACTGAAAAAATGCACAAGCACTTACGGTCGCTTTGCAAATGCTGCTAAATATATCGACCCACGACATGAGTAATTAATAATTAAGAATTAATAATTAATAATTCCCGGTTATGAAAGCTGAAAACGTAATTGCTGAAAAAAGTAAAACCTTTGGAATAAGAATTATCAGATTATATCAGCATCTTGAGATTCAGTTCAAAGGATTTGCTCTTCTAAAACAATTACTCAGAAGCGGAACAAGTATCGGTGCAAACGTAAGAGAATCTGTATATGCTCAAAGCACGAAAGATTTTATTTCAAAACTTAAAATTGCGCTGAAAGAAACAAACGAAACTGAATTTTGGCTTGAATTATTGGTTGAAACAGATTATTTGACTCAAAAAGAATTCGACAGCATCCATACAGATTGTGTGGAACTAAAAAAGATTCTTATTTCAATAATCAATTCAACAAACGAAAACGATAACAAATAACTGTATTATTAATTATTACACTCTGATTATACGCTCAATTATTAATTCTTAATTATTAATTTTTAATTCAAAAAAAGTTATGTTATTTGAAAGTTATGACCGTCGTATCAATAAAGTAAACGCGGCACTTAATACATACGGTATCAAAGATATCGACGAAGCCAAGGCCATTTGTGCTGCCAAAGGCATCGACCCTTACCAAATTTGCGAATCTATCCAGAACATCGCCTTCGAAAACGCTAAATGGGCTTACGTAGTAGGCGCTGCTATCGCTATCAAAAAAGGCTGTACCACAGCTGCTGACGCTGCCGAAGCTATCGGTATCGGTTTGCAGGCATTCTGTATTCCCGGTTCAGTTGCCGAAGACCGCAAAGTAGGTCTTGGTCATGGTAACCTGGCTGCCATGTTGCTTCGCAACGAAACTAAATGTTTTGCTTTCCTTGCCGGACACGAATCATTTGCTGCTGCTGAAGGTGCAATCGGTATTGCTCAGTCGGCCAACAAAGTGCGCAAAGAACCATTGCGCGTTATCCTGAATGGTCTTGGAAAAGACGCTGCCATGATTATTTCCCGTATCAACGGATTTACGTATGTGCAAACCGACTTCGATTACGCTACAGGCGAATTGAACGTAGTTCGCTCAAAATCATACTCTGACGGACCTCGCGCAGCTGTAAAATGCTACGGTGCCGATGACGTACGCGAAGGTGTGGCTATCATGCGTGCCGAAGGTGTTGACGTATCCATCACCGGTAACTCTACCAACCCTACCCGTTTCCAACACCCTGTAGCAGGTACATACAAAAAAGAATGTATGGAACAAGGCAAAAAATACTTCTCAGTAGCTTCAGGTGGTGGTACCGGCCGTACACTTCACCCCGACAACATGGCTGCCGGGCCTGCCTCTTACGGTATGACCGACACCATGGGACGTATGCACGGTGATGCTCAGTTCGCAGGTTCTTCATCAGTTCCTGCTCACGTAGAAATGATGGGATTCCTCGGAATGGGTAATAACCCAATGGTAGGAGCTACTGTACAAGTGGCTGTGGCTATTGAAATGGCGAAGTAAAACGCCCCCTAAATCCCCTAAAGGGGACTTAAGATAGAAACTCCCCGATAGACTGATGGCTTATCGGGGAGTTTTGTCATTATTCAAAAGCTTTCAATTCGAATGCATATTGATAGGATATCTCATTTTCGGTTCTTTCGTTATCAATCCATGCTGGTTCAGCATGACTTATCAAAACTATATCTTTTGTAGGTGTGTTTCTAAATCGATTAGCCACTTTCTCAAGAGTTTTCAGCTCTTCTTCGGAAAATAAGGAAGAATTAAATTTACCTTTTGCCACTAACCGCTCACCAGAAACATCGTTTGAGAAAAACTCATCTTTTCGCTCTACGACATCCGATACGTTACCATAAAGTCCATCATAGCGCAATGGAACAGGACCACGTTGAATAGCCTGATAAGCCATTCCACTTATAGAATAGCTCGTGCGCTTGTAGTTTAAAAAATCAGCATAAAAAAGAAGTTTATTCATTTTCGTCGTAAAAGGCTGACATAAATCGGCAAAATAAACCACGATTTCTCTGGCCTTATCAAGATTTGGGGCTTTATAACCCGTAAATTCACCTCTTTCTACATTTCCAAGAGCAGCATATTCTTCAAATTTGCGCTTAACATCTTCTTGTTTATGCTCAATAGCTTTCGTGATTTTTTTTAATATTGATTCTTTGTCTTTGGTTGAAAATTGATGCGACGCACTTCTTTCGAAATAATTTTTAAAGAAATCAGGATCTTTACAAATCGTAATTAATCTACCATTCGACACATTAGGCATTTCGCCTGATTCGTAACGCCCGTACATATTTACACCAAAACCAAGTATCTGCGACATTTTAGTCGCACCCAAATCGTATTGTTTACGATATGCAACTATTTCATCAGGGAAAGGAATTCCTTCTTTTTCCCGATATTGATTATACACCTGATTCAGGTTCAGCTCATCCGAGCGGGTATCGGTAAATTTCTCACCTGTATCGACGCACCGATAACTATGATGAACGATGTGAAATTTTGAACCGCGAAATTCTACTTCTTTTGGTTCTTTTATCAGTATGGCTTCGCCTCCTGTAAATGGACTTGTCATGTTGTTTTTGTTTTGAAAGGAAATTTCATACTCTTTTCAGCAATATGAAAGGAGATACATATTGTATTGCTACCGGGTCTACCCATCGAAATTTTTATGTAAATCTCCTGTTTTTTTATTTTTTTACCGAACACCCACATTTCCGAAATGTGATGTAGTGTATCAGGCAATGGACCTTCCGAGTAATCCCCGGCACGTAATCCGGCAATAATTTCTTTACGCCGTGAAGCACTGATCTCTAAAGCAAGTAATGATTTTAAGTTTTTATGCCTGCTATCGATAAACACAATATCAAAAATTTTGGTTTTTAAATGAAAGTCATCTAAAAACCGCTGTACATCTTCTATATTTGCGACATTTTCACTCATTTTTTTTGTTTATGCCACAAAGATATATGAATTCAGTTAAACAACAAATATTTAAATGATAAAGTTTAAAATAACACAAAAAATATGATTTATTATTCTTTAAAGTTTATTTTAATTCATTTTATCTGTTAGGACTTAAAATGCTCCATTGAAGATAATAAATCTAAAATCTCCTATGGGCTAAGGCTTATCGGGGAGTTTTGTGTTTACCCCAACAAATTACTAAACAAATTTGTTGATTTAAATAAGTTTTGTACATTTGTACTTCAGTACAGAATGTTTTTCGTTTAGATACTAATATGTTACCTCCAATAAATAAAATAAAAGGCGTTCCTCCGGGAGTAATTTTGGAGCGTGAACTGCGTTTGCGAAAAATAAAAAAAGCAGAATTGGCAGCATCAATAAACGAATTGCCTCAAATGATTAGTTATATTTGCAAAGGTACGCGCGCTATTACTCCAAAATTATCGCTGAAACTTGATAGGTACTTTGGAATGGAAGATGGTTATTTTATGGTTTTACAAACTTATTATGATATAACCAAAGAAAAAAGTAACCGTCAGTTTGCACCAAATTCGGATTTGCCAACAATCAGTAAAGCTATTTTCTGGGATACCGACTTTGGAAAAATGGACTGGATACGCTATAAAAAAGCAATTATACAACGGGTTTTTGAGCGGGGTAGCGAAAGCGATATTGACGAAATTATTCGGTTTTATGGAAAAAAAGAGGTTATAAATACAATACAAACAGCTCATAGTTTGCTTTATACCGCCATTGAGAACGCCGAAACATATCTTGGTATTGATAAAAACTCTATATCATGCTATCAAAACTCCATACAGAAACCACCTCAGCGACCCTACTACACATCCTCCGTGAAATAATCACGTGGGACGAATTAGATGCTTTCCGGCTGGTAGGTGGAACAGCCCTTAGTTTGCAACTTGGTCATAGAGTTTCGGTAGATATTGATTTGTTTACTGATGCTGAATACGGAAGTATTGATTTTATTCCTGTTTATAACAAACTCGTTAAAAACTATCCGGTTGTTATTGGAAACAAGCCCGACAACAAAGGGTTTGGACTTTCCTATTTGGTAGGCCATTCTGCCGCAGAGCTGGTGAAGCTGGATTTATTTTATTGCGACTCGTTTATTTTCCCTCCTGTGGAAATTGACCACATCAGAATGGCTGATATAAAAGATGTGGTGCTTATGAAATTAGAAATAATTTCGAACGGTGGTAGAAAAAAAGATTTTTGGGATCTGTCTGAATTATTATACCATATCAATTTTGATACAATGCTTGAACTATACCTCCAAAAATACCCGTATTTTGATACGAATTCCGTTGTAAGTCAACTAACAAACTTCACGTACGCCGACAATGAACCTGACCCGATTTGCCTTCGTGGCAAATACTGGGAAATAATAAAACTCGATTTAGAGGAAATGATTGAGGGCAGATTATAAAAACACAATTACACTAAAACTCCCCGGTAGGCTAATGGCTTATCGGGGAGTTTTTGGTTTACAAAAAGGCACCTGAACATATTTGGAAATCATTTTGTTATAAAACAAACACATTATTAATGAATTAAACTGGTATTTATGAAAACACTTAAATGGATTTTAATTGTTGTAGCATCTGCTATAGCGTTGGCGTTAGTTGTTGCATTGTTTGTAAAATCTGATTATGCAGTTGAAAAACAAATTGTCATAAACAAATCTGCGCATGAAGTATACAACTATGTGGTATTACTCAAAAATCAAAACAACTATAGTAAATGGGCTAATTCTGACCCTGCCATGGAAAAAACTTTCAGAGGTGTGGATGGTACAGTAGGCTTTGTTTCGGCATGGAAAAGTAAAGATAAAAACGTAGGAGCAGGCGAACAGGAAATTATCAGAATTCAACCCGGAAAACGCATTGATTACGAATTGCGATTTAAAGAACCAATGGAAGATACCAATATGGCTCACATGACTATCGACAGCATCGGCACAAACAAAACGCTTGTAAAGTGGGGTTTCGATGGCAAAATGCCCTACCCAACCAATATTATGCTTCTGTTTCTTGATTTTGATAAAATGATAGGAGGCGATTTTGAATTCGGATTAAATAAATTAAAAACAATTCTGGAAAACGAATAATCTTTATCGTGTATTGTTTTTTTTTAAGACCTGGTTGGCAAAGTGTAAATAATTGAAAATTAGTTCTATAAATATCATTGTATGGAGATATCATTTATTAACGAGAATAACCCCAAAATAGCCTTATTAGAATCTGAGACGCTTCTTATTAACACTACCGATGATGCGTTCGACATTATGATAAACTGCCGGTATCAGGATGCTGATGCTGTGATTTTGTATGCCAAAAACATTCACCCTCTCTTTTTTGATTTGCGCACAGGCATGGCAGGCGAAATTCTCCAGAAATTTACTACCTACGGAGTACGATTGGCCATTGTTGGCCATTTTGAACAATATGAGTCAAAAAGTCTGACCGATTTTATCTATGAGAGCAATAAAAGAAAATTCATAAATTTTGTTTCTACCACTGACGAAGCCTTAAAAGTTTTGATACAATAAATTTCAGGCCATCCTCACATAATATTAAGCATTCTTTCATAATTTTATATTTTCGAGCTTACATCTTTCCCATCATTTTTAGTAACTTTATAGCACATTAAAACTAAAAATAGTCCTCAGTTTCCTGCTTGTTAATTCCAGCAAAAAAAATTACCCTAAATAACACATTTAGCTGCACATCTCAACAGACATTGTGCAGTTAAAATAATTTAAAAATTTTCACAATTTTGCTATCATATTGATTATCAATATCAAGAAAAAATATCAAAATTAATTGCATATTTCGTTGATAATGAAGAATATTTGTAGTAATTTTGCGGCAAAATAAAAAATTAAAGAAATATTTCTTTAATTGATCGATTTTCACAATTGTATTAATCACAAAATAAAATAAAGAAATTATGAATTTAACTCACATCGAACACCTGGGAATAGCCGTAAAAAGCCTTGAAACTGCAATTCCTTATTACGAAAATGTATTAGGTTTAAAATGTTACGCAGTAGAAGAAGTAGCCGAGCAAAAAGTAAAAACTGCATTCTTCAAAGTTGGACAAACCAAGATAGAATTGCTTGAATCGACCGATCCAGAAGGACCTGTTGGCAAATTTATCGAGAAAAAAGGCGAAGGAGTTCACCATGTAGCATTTGCCGTACAAGGTTTGCAGGAAACTCTGGATTTGGTAGCAGAAAAAGGCGTTGCGCTTATCGACAAAGCACCCCGCAAAGGCGCTGAAGGTTTAAACATCGCATTTCTTCATCCAAAATCAACCTTCGGAGTGCTTACAGAACTCTGCGAAGACCCCGGAAAATAATCAATCCACACTGAAAAAAAAATCATTCGTTGCGAAGCAATACGGCACGTGATCCTGTTGTGGTTGCTACGGATATTATAAATATTTTATCAAATGGAAAATCAAAAAAAAGTAAAAAATCTGATTGACCTGCGTGTACAGGCCAAGTTAGGTGGTGGAGAGAAAAGAATTGCGGCTCAGCATGCCAAAGGTAAATTCACAGCCCGCGAACGTATCCATATGTTGTTGGATGAAGGCAGTTTTGAAGAACTGGATATGTTCGTTACACACCGTTGCAACAACTTCGGACTGGAAAAAGAGAAATATCTGGGCGATGGTGTAATTACCGGTCACGGAACTATTGATGGCCGCACAGTTTTTGTGTTTGCGCAGGACTTTACCGTATTCGGTGGTTCGCTGTCGGAAACCATGGCTTTGAAAATTTGCAAAGTTATGGATATGGCCATGAAAATGGGCGCTCCGGTGGTAGGTATCAACGACTCGGGAGGCGCACGTATACAGGAAGGTGTTACTTCGCTGGCCGGATATGCCGAAATTTTTGAACGCAATATCCTGGCATCGGGAGTTATTCCCCAGATTTCGGCCATTTTTGGTCCTTGTGCCGGTGGAGCAGTATATTCCCCTGCCCTGACCGACTTTATCCTGATGAGCGAAGAAAATGCGTACATGTTTGTTACCGGACCTAAAGTTGTAAAATCGGTAACCGGCGAAGATATCACTACCGAAAATCTGGGTGGTGCTGATGTACATGCCCGCAAATCAGGAGTGTCACACTTCCGGGTACCCGACGAACAAACCGGTATTCAAACCATTCGCGAGCTTATTTCTTATCTACCTCAAAACAACCTGGAAGAAGCTCCGATTGAAGATTGCAACGACCCAATTAACCGACTGGAAGATGCGCTAAACACGATAATACCGGATAATCCGAATATGCCTTACGACATGAAGTCGATAATTTCCGGAATTGTAGATTGCGGAAAATTCCTCGAAGTACATGCCGATTATGCCCGAAATATCATAGTAGGATTTGCGCGCTTCAACGGTATATCTACAGGGATTATTGCTAACCAGCCAAACTTTCTGGCAGGAGTTCTCGACTGTGATGCATCGCGTAAAGCAGCTCGGTTTGTACGCTTCTGCGACGCTTTCAATATCCCTATTCTTACGCTTGTAGATGTACCCGGCTTTCTCCCGGGCTCGGGTCAGGAATATGCAGGTATCATTACTCACGGAGCAAAGCTGATGTTCGCATACGGCGAAGCTACCGTGCCAAAGGTTACCGTAACGCTTCGTAAATCGTACGGAGGTGCTCATGATGTGATGAGCTGTAAACAATTACGTGGCGACTTTAACTATGCATGGCCAACAGCCGAAATTGCGGTAATGGGCGCTGCCGGAGCTATCGAAGTACTCGAAGGACGTGCAATAGCCGCCATCACCGACGCCGAAGAAAAAGCCAAATTTATCGACGAAAAGGTTACAGAATACAAAGTGAAATTCGCAAATCCTTACATGGCAGCTTCTTATGGTTATATCGACGATGTAATAGAACCAAGAAATACACGCTTCCGCGTAATTCGTGCGTTCCAGGCACTTCAAACCAAGAAAGTGGTTAATCCGCTTAAGAAACATTCAAATATTCCTTTATAATTCAGAACCATGATTTTAACAAAAATTGATTGGGCAAATGCCCTCGATATAGTAGGTTTCGGACTTGGAATGGTTTTCGTATTGCTTATCATGCTTGTAATTGTGCTGAGTTTGTTCAGCAAAGCCGTGGCTCCAAAGGTCAGGGTACCAAAGCAAAAGAAAACCAATGAAACAATTCAGAACCCCGAAGCTATTGAGCAGGAAGAGGAATATGAAGAAGATCACCTGTCGGCCAATTACAGTGCAGCCATCGCTATGGCATTGCACTTGTATTATGCCGAAGTGCACGACGAAGAAAGCACGGTAATAACGATTAAAACCGTAGAGAGACGCTATTCGCCGTGGAGTTCAAAAATTTATGGTTTAAATAACTTGGTAAAATAATCATTATGAAGAAATTCAAATTTAAAATAAACGGAAGCGAATTCGAAGTATCTGTAAACGAGATAGAAAAAAACGTTGCCGAAATTGAAGTAAATGGCACTCCTTTTACGGTAGAGATTGAAAAGCAAGAAAAAGTATCAACCATCAACCGTAAACCAGCCGGTAAAGTAGCACCAATAGTTTCGCCTAAAAGCACGGTGATGGCAAGTGCCATCAAAGCTCCGCTACCCGGAAGCATTATGAAGGTGTTGGTAAAAGCAGGGCAAAATGTAAAACGTGGAGATCTGCTGATGACCATGGAGTCGATGAAGATGGAGAACAACATTTTGGCTGAAAATGATGGAATAATCCGCAATGTACATGTTCAGCCTGGACAAACAGTGATGCAGGACGATGTACTTATCGACTTTGAAGGTACTGAAGAAGCAGTAGTAGCCGCACCAGCTGCACCGGTAGCTGCCAAAGCAGAACCGGCTCCAGCTCCCGCTACACCAGCTCCGGCAAAATCGCAGGGTGGAACTAAAGCAGTAAAATCGCCGCTGCCCGGAAGTGTATTGAAAGTAGCCGTTAAAGCCGGACAAAGCGTAAAGCGTGGCGACCTGCTAATGACACTTGAATCCATGAAAATGGAAAACAATATTCTTTCCGAAAGAGATGCTGTGGTAAAAACCGTGCATGTTCAACCCGGACAAACGGTGATGCAGGACGATGTACTGTTCGACATGGAGTAATTACTTGTTAAAAACAGAAAATGAATAATGAAGACAATTAAATATATTTTTATACTGATTGCTTTCCTGTCGACAAGTATTACGACAAGGGTTTGGGCTCAGGAGGCTCCTGTAGCCTCCGATACCACCACCGTAACTAATACTCAGGTGCAGGAACCAACGTCAGGATTAGCATTTATCGAAGAAAGTTTTATAAATTTTGTTGATGGCACAGGCTTTGCAAATCTTAACTGGCAGACGTTGCTTATGATATTTGTGGCGTGTCTGCTTTTGTATCTGGCTATTGTAAAGCAGTTTGAGCCTTTATTGCTACTACCAATTGCGTTTGGGATGTTGCTTACAAATCTGCCAGGTGCCGGGCTTTACAATCCCTCATTGTTCGAAGGAGGACATGTACATTGGGATATATTTGTAAACAACGCCGGTTTGCTGGATTACCTTTATTTAGGTGTTAAATTAGGAATTTACCCTTGTATCATCTTTATTGGTGTAGGTGCAATGACCGACTTTGGCCCTATGCTTGCCAACCCCAAAAGTTTACTTCTCGGAGCAGCCGCCCAGTTAGGTATATTTGCCACCTATCTTGGTGCTATCGGCTTAGGATTTATGCCTAACGAAGCTGCATCTATCGGTATTATTGGTGGAGCAGATGGTCCTACAGCTATTTTCTTAACGAGCAGGTTAGCTCCCGAACTATTAGGACCTATTGCAGTGGCCGCATATTCGTACATGGCATTAGTTCCGGTTATTCAACCTCCAATTATGCGGGCACTTACCACCAAAAAAGAACGTGCCATCCGGATGAAACAGTTGCGTATCGTATCAAAGAAAGAAAAAATCATTTTCCCGATTTTTGCTACAGCTTTTGTATCGCTTCTGTTACCGCCGGCTGCGCCACTTATCGGCAGTCTTATGTTGGGTAACTTACTGAAAGAAAGCGGTGTGGTAGAGCGATTGAGCAAAACCGTTCAGAATGAGTTAATGAATATAACCACCATATTTTTGGGGATAACAGTTGGGGCTACAGCTACAGCATCTGCCTTCCTCAATATGAAGACCATTGAAATTCTGGCTATCGGTATCGTAGCGTTTTCGTTTGGTACTGCTGGTGGTGTATTATTGGCCAAGCTGATGAACCTGTTTACCAAAGACAAAGTTAATCCGCTTATCGGTTCGGCAGGTGTATCGGCAGTACCAATGGCAGCTCGCGTATCGCAGGTGGTGGGTCAGGAAACCGACCCGGGCAACTTCCTGCTTATGCACGCCATGGGACCAAACGTGGCTGGAGTTATTGGCTCGGCAGTTGCTGCTGGTATATTACTTACCATGCTATCGTAAGGAATTATTCTATAAAAAATCAGAGGCAGTATCGCACATTACGTGGATACTGCCTCTTTGTTTTAAATCAGTTATTAATTACGCCACCTCCATTTCAGGCAGGAACAATTTCATATCCTCATCGACACTACCAATAGGTGCAATTCCAAAATTATCAACCAATACTTTAGCTACGTTAGGTGATAGAAATGCAGGCAATGTAGGTCCGAGATGAATATTCTTCACACCCAAATAAAGAAGCGCAAGCAACACAATCACCGCTTTTTGTTCGTACCAGGCAATGTTGTAAGCAATAGGAAGTTCATTGATATCGTTCAATTCAAAAACCTCTTTCAGTTTTAGCGCAATCAAAGCCAGCGAATAACTATCGTTACACTGTCCGGCATCAAGCACACGCGGTATGCCACCTATATCGCCTAAAGGCAATTTATTATAGCGATATTTAGCACAACCAGCCGTTAATATTACCGTATCTTTAGGTAGTTTTTCGGCAAATTCGGTATAATAACTACGGCTTTTCATGCGTCCGTCGCAACCGGCCATAACAAAGAACTTACGTATAGCACCCGATTTTACAGCATCAACCACCTTATCGGCCAGCGCAAAAACCTGCTCATGAGCAAAACCACCTACAATCTCGCCCGATTCAATCGGAGTTGGAGCAGCACATTGTTTAGCATGAGCTATCATATACGAAAAATCTTTGGGTTGGCCATTTATACCATGTTCAATATGTTTGAATCCCGGAAAACCCGATGCTCCGGTAGTATATACACGGTCGGCATAAGTAGCACTGCTTTTGGGCGGAACTATACAATTGGTTGTAAATAGTATCACCCCATTGAAAGTTTCAAAATCAGCAGTTTGGCTCCACCATGCACCACCATAATTACCAGCGAAGTGCGCATATTTTTTAAATGCCGGGTAATAATTAGCAGGAAGCATCTCGCTGTGAGTGTATACATCTACCCCTGTGCCTTCGGTTTGTTTCAGGAGTTCTTCCATATCTTTCAAGTCGTGACCGCTAATCAATATCCCCGGATTATTACGTACATTCAGACTCACTTTGGTAATCTCAGGATGTCCGTAGGTAGTAGTATTAGCATTGTCCAATAAGGCCATAGCCGTAACCCCAACCCTACCCGTTTCGAGAACCAACGCAGTAAGCTGTTCGGCACTCAGGGTATCATCGGTAGTATCCACCAATGCTTTTTGCATAAAAGCGTAAATTTCAGGGTCTTCATACCCCAGATTAAAAGCATGTTCAGCATAGGCAGCCATTCCTTTCAATCCGTAAATAACCAGCTCGCGCAAAGAACGAATATCTTCGTTTTTAGTAGATAAAACCCCTACCTGAGCCGCTTTAGTCTCCATCTCGGTCAGTGTAAGTGCCGTCCAGTCGGTAAGTTCCGACGGTTCCGGGTCAACACCTTTTGAAGCCAAAACCATTTTGAGCATAGATCTCAGTTTAAAACCTTCGCGTATGGTGTCAACGAAACGCTGATTATCAAAATTAGCGTTAGTGATGGTCATAAAAAGTCCATCAACTATAAAACGGTTTACCTTTTCATCCTCTACACCCATCTTCCGCAATTCATTAGTTAATACTGATATACCTTTAAGCTGATATACTAATAAATCCTGCAAAACAGCAACTTCGGGAGTTTTTCCGCAGACCCCTTTAATTTCGCAACCAGTTCCCTTGGCTGCTTCCTGACATTGAAAGCAAAACATGTTCATATACTTTTATTTTTTAGAATTTTTCCGTCTGAATTAAGCCGGATATATTTTGTTTTTTTTAAAATTATATATTTCTTATTCTTAAATTATTGATTAGTTCGCTCATAACTTTCTAAATATTTATAATGCTTATATTTCTTCAGTTTAGAATCTACACCCATTCTTCCTCAATTATTTGGCCCTGCACACTCACCACCACTACTTTTACCGGAATTTTTCGCCCACTTTCGGTCACTGCTTTTTGGGCTAAACCTAATAATCCTCCGCAACACGGTACTTCCATAATAACCACCGTCAGGGTGTTAATACGAGATTCCGTAATCATGCGCTTTAGTTTTTCTACATAATTATCTTTATTCGTATCAAGCTTTGGACAAGCAATAGCCAGGGTCTTTCCGGCCAGAAAACGGTTATGAAAATCGCCATAACTAAACGCAACACAATCGGCAGCCAGTACCACATCGGCGCCTTTGAAATACCCTGCTGCCGGATTTAGTAAATGCAGCTGCACCGGCCACTGACGAAGTTGTGATTGTACTTCAGATGCCGGTTTATCAGCTAATCTGAAACCGGAAGCTACCGGCTGTGGCTGTGAGAAAGACATCTCGCGACTTCCGGGACAACCGCCGCCATGATGCGCATGTTCAGCAGATTTGGAAGCACAGCCGGCACCACCATGGTTGTGTACCTCAGCAAAATTGATCTGTACACCATGGGCTTTCAAAAAACTTACACCCTGTTTCAGGTATTCGGTTTCGCCATGGTCTTTCAGGTGTTTCAGGTGAGCCAGAATTGTTTTTTCGCCCTTGGGTATCATGCGCTGAATTGTAGCAATTTCGTCGTAAGGCTCAGCTTCGCGCTCTTCGAGCGTTATGGCGCCTACGGGACATTCGCCGATACAAGCCCCTAAACCGTCGCAGAAAAGCTCACTCACCATACGCGCCTTACCATCAATCATTTGCAAAGCGCCCTCGTGGCAACCCTGTACACAAGCTTCGCATCCGTTGCAAAGTTCTTCGTCTATTTTAATTATAGTTCTTTTCATCAATTCAATTACTTAATCATGGTTAGCAACATTTTAAATCTTTCCACCGCGTTCACCGCATGCGGTACGTTGGCCGGCATGATGATGCTTTCGCCTGTTTTGAGGTCGAACACTTTTCCGGAAATAACCACCTGTCCTACCCCATCAATAATCTGAACCAGAGCATCGAACGGAGCTGTGTGTTCGCTCAAAAATTCGCCTTTATCAAAAGCAAATAAAGTGACATTTCCTCTTTCGTTTCGGATAATTATTCTACTCACTACCGACGACTCGGCATATTGAACTTTTTCGGTCATACTGAAATTTTCAGCCACTGGAAAAGATGCTTTAGCACCTAAAGAAGCAGACTTCTGCTTGTCAAATTGAAATTTATTGTTCATATTTGTATTGCTTTATCCACTTACCGTTATAAGGCAGTAGTTGTTTGACAATGCAAAAGTAGGTAAGCTGAAACTTTTAAAGTGTAACAGTTGTTACACATAAAAAAAAGATTGATTTATTAATAGATATAATGAGCATAAATACCAATCCTGAATGGAATAGTTTTGGGAATCCGAACAATAAAAATGAGGTATTTCCTGACGATTTGAAGTACACAATCAAAAATTATGGAAAAAATATCCTGATTTTCAGGCAGGGTGATTTGTGCGATGCTCTGAACATACTTGTATCGGGCTCGGTAAAAACCGAGATGATTACTGAAAACGGTAATTTGCTGGGTATAGAAATTATATCGGCGCCACGCCCTCTTGCTCCCGCTTTTATATTTTCGGACAACAACCGTTTTCCGGTGGATGTTACCACCTTAGAAGAGTGCGAAATACTCAGGATACCTAAAGATGAAGTTCTGAGGTTAATGTCGGTTCAGCCGGATTTTATGCGCCAGTTTCTGACTCACAATGCCAACCGTACCCAGTTTCTTACCAATAGGCTACAACTGCTTTCCATCAAAACCATCAAAGGAAAAATTGCTCACTTTCTGCTTGAGCAAACAAGCTTGCAGGGAAATCCGTTTGTAATCAAGCGTAATCAGACTGAGTTAGCCGATTTTTTTGGTGTAGCGCGCCCATCGTTAGCACGCAGTTTGTCCGAAATGATTGAAGATAACATCATTGAAGTAAATAAAAAAGAATACAGAATTTTAAACAGCAAAAAGCTACGCGACCTCTTGGTGTAAGAATCGGAAACATCTTTTTTAAATCTCACAAAAAAGTACATTTATCATGCACGTATTATTTTTTCTATCTACAACAGAATTTCGTCAGTGGCTGTCCCAAAACTACAAAACCGAAAAAGAAGCTGTTGTCGGATTTTATAAGGTAAGTACCGGCAAACCCTCGATGACCTGGAGTGAGTCGGTAGATGTAGCGCTTTGCTATGGTTGGATTGATGGTATCAGAAGATCCATTGATACTGAAAGTTACTGTATCAGATTTACGCCCCGCAATCCCAAAAGTGCATGGAGCAAAATCAATATTGCAAAAGTGGAAAAGTTGATTCAGGAAGGATGGATGACTGATGCCGGTTTGGAAGCCTACAGCAAAAGAAACGATGAAAAATCGGGCATATACAGCTTTGAAAATGGCTTGCAAAACCTGAGTGAAACATATGAAAAACGGTTCAAAGCAAATGTGCAGGCCTGGGAATTCTTTAGCAGGCAAAGTCCATCGTACCGTAAAGTACATATATACTGGATTATGTCGGCCAAGCAGGAACAAACACAACTAAACCGCTTGGAGAAATTAATTCAGGCTGCGTCGGAAGGTAAAAAGCTTTTTTGAGCAATGTTTTCAAAAAAAATAGAGGAATCAAAAATATGACTCCTCTATAACCATTCAGAAAAATTTTAAATTTTATCAATGCCCTCGTAATAGTTTATAAAAGCCTTGTTTACCAATCGGTTGCCCCCCGGCGTAGGATAATTTCCGGTAAAATACCAATCACCCTTGTGATTAGGACAGGCAGCATGAAGGCCATCAATAGTTTGATATACAAGTTCGACCGGACAATCCACCTCGGCAGGCGTAAGCATTTTACTTATTTGCACCGAAACTTCTTCCTGCGTAAATGGTTCATAAATTTCGGTTACATAATTAACAATTTCTTCTTTTGGCTTATTTTCCTGAGCTTTTGATTTGCGATAAACTTCGTCGATAATATGCTGACGTCCGGTATCTTTAAGTAACTGAATGGCAGCTCTGAAAGCACAAAACTCGCTCATACGCGCCATATCAATTCCGTAATAGTCGGGAAAACGAACCTGAGGCGACGACGAAACGATGATAATCTTTTTAGGTTCGAGTCTGTTCAGAATTTTCAGAATACTCTGTTTCAGGGTTGTACCTCTTACGATAGAATCGTCAATTGCCACCAGATTATCCACTTTACCCCTACGAATAGAACCGTAAGTAACATCGTACACGTGTGTTGCCAAATCGTCGCGCTCATTATTGGTAGATATAAAAGTACGCAGTTTAATATCTTTAATCAGCACTTTTTCCACCCTTGGAGCTTTTTTGGTTACCTCCTGTATACCATCAGTCATACCATAAAAAGCCACTTCGGCAGTATTAGGTATAAATGAAAAAACGGTATTATCCACCTCACCATTAACCGCTTTAAGAATAGGCTGAGCCAGCGACTCACCAAGTTTTTTTCTTTCCTTATAAATATCCACATCGCTACCCCTCGAAAAATAAATCCGTTCAAAAGAACACTTTTTCAGTTCCTGAGCAGCTGGTCTAATGGTTTCAAACCTAATGCTACCGTTTCGTTTAATAATTAATGCCTGTCCGGGTTCAAGTTCCTTTACATCTTCCTCTTTCACATTCATGGCCGTCTGTATTACAGGACGTTCCGACGCGGTAACCACTATTTCATCATTGGCAAAATAAAAAGCAGGCCGTATTCCTTTCGGGTCGCGAAAAATAAACGAATCGCCATGTCCCAACATGCCACAGATAGCATATCCGCCATCCCAGAGCTTCTCCGATTTTCGGATAAACGAGGCAATATCCAGATTTTCTTCAATTTTATGCGTTATAGCTACATCGTTGGTGTAACGTTGTTTAATCATATCGTACTCTTTCTGCACCTCTTTGTCGAGCATAAAACCGAGCGATTCGAGCATCAGAAACGTATCACCCTTATCACGAGGATGCTGTCCCTTAAGTGTCAGATGATTAAACAATTCATCCACATTGGTCAGGTTAAAGTTTCCGGCCAGTACCATCGTTCTGTTTTTCCAGTTATGACGACGCAGAAAAGGATGAACATAAGACAAGCCACTTCGGCCGGTAGTACTGTAGCGCAAGTGCCCCAGATAAAGCTCTCCGGCAAAAGGAAGTTCCTGCTTAGCCACATCCGGGTTTTGCAGCACATCACCGTTTGCTTTAGCCATAGTTGCATTGATATCGGCAAAAATTTCCTGTATGGCGTTTTTGCCCTCCACCCTGTCGCGCCAGATGTACTCTTCGCCGGGAGGAGTATCCAGTTTTACGGTTGCAAGCCCTGCCCCTTCCTGACCACGATTATGTTGTTTCTCCATAAGGAGATACATTTTTTGCAGACCATACTGCCATGTTCCGTATTTTTCCTGATAGTAATCCAAAGGCTTTAGTAGCCTGATCATTGCTATACCGCACATAAGAATTTGGGGGTTGAAAGTATTTTTAGTAAAAAAAATTTTTTAGCAATACGGGTATCGGGGATACGCGCATATTTAATTTCAGAATAATTGTTCTTTTTAAAAAATTAAAAACCCCGACGCAGATGCGCAGGGGTATATTATATTATTCAACGGTTACCGACTTGGCCAGATTACGAGGCTGGTCTACGTCGCATCCCTTCACTACAGCTATATGATAAGCCATTAATTGTAAAGGTATTGCCGCCAGCAAGGGCACCAGACATTCCTCTGTATCGGGGATACTGATGGTATAATCGGATAGATTCTTGACCACCACATCACCCTCAGTAACTATCGAGATAATTTTTCCTTTTCGGGCTTTAATTTCCTGAATGTTGCTCACCACTTTTTCGTACATGCCGGCGCTTGGAGCGATAACTACAACGGGCATTTCATGACTTATCAAAGCTATAGGCCCGTGTTTCATTTCGGCAGCCGGATATCCTTCGGCATGAATGTATGATATTTCTTTAAGCTTAAGTGCTCCCTCCAGTGCTACAGGATAGTTGTACCCACGACCCAGATAAATAAAATTCTGTGCGTAAGTAAATGTTTTGGCAAATTGAGCAATTGCATCGTTTTGATTAAGAATAGATTTAATTTTGGTAGGGATTAAAGCCAACTCATTTACGGTTTTCTCGTACTGAGTAGCTGAGAGAGTTCCTTTTTCCTTACCCATAATCAAAGCCAGCATGGTAAGCACTGTTACCTGAGCTGTAAAAGCTTTGGTAGATGCCACCCCTATTTCAGGACCGGCATGGGTGTAGCAACCCGAATCGGTATTGCGTGGAATGGATGAGCCTACCACATTGCAAATACCAAAAATAAATGCACCGTGAGATTTGGCCAGTTCTACCGCAGCAAGGGTATCGGCCGTTTCGCCCGACTGGGAAATAGCAATTACCAAATCGTTCTCGTTAATTACCGGCTTGCGGTAACGAAACTCTGATGAATACTCAACCTCTACCGGTATGCGGGCAAACTCTTCGATAGCATATTTTCCTATCAGTCCCGCATGCCACGAAGTACCACAGGCAGTAATGATAATCCTGTTGGCATTCATAAATTTATCCTTGTGCTGAATGAAGCCCGATAATTTTATTTTCAACTCTTCGGTAAGTACACGGCCACGCATACTATCGCTCAGGGTGGTAGGTTGCTCAAAAATTTCCTTCAGCATAAAATGCGGAAAGCCACCCTTTTCGAGCTGACTTAGCGTCATTTCAAGTTCTTTAATCTGAGGCGTTTTTTCTACATTGGAAATAGTTTTAATTTTTATTTCTTCACCTCTTTTGAGCGTAACTATTTCTTCATCTCCTACATAAACTACCTTATTGGTATATTCCACAATTGGTGTAGCATCCGAAGCCAGAAAAAATTCATCTTCGCCAATACCAACTACCAGCGGGCTGCCTTTGCGGGCTGCCACTATCACATCGGGGTTGTTTTTTTCGATTACAGCAATAGCATAAGCGCCCACCACCTGATTCAAGGCCAGTTGCACGGCGCTGGTAAGGTCAACATGATTTGATGCTTTTACATACTCGATAAGCTGTACAAGTACTTCGGTATCGGTATCGCTAACAAACGTATATCCCTGTTCTTTCAATCCTTGTTTTAATACTGCATAATTTTCAATAATCCCGTTGTGGATAAGAGCAAGAGTTTCGGACTGAGAAGAGTGTGGATGCGCATTAATCTGATTGGGCTCGCCGTGAGTAGCCCAGCGGGTATGAGCAATACCTAAAGTTCCGTTTATATTCTGTTGTTCGGCAAAACGCACCAGGTCAGACACCTTTCCCTTGGCTTTATAAATATTCAGTTTTTCATTATCTATCAGAGCTATTCCAGCGCTATCGTATCCACGATATTCCAAACGCTGAAGACCTTTAATTAAAATCGGGTAAGCCTGACGCTTGCCGATATATCCAACTATTCCACACATAAAAATTATAATTTATTTAATGTACGTTTCTTTATTTAGTTTTAATAAAAAATTTTTCAATTAAATTTGTTTATCAGAGATTTCCCCTGATTCTGTCCATGGCCATCAGCGTGCCTTCGCGACTGCTAAAGCCGGTAAATCTCATATATCCCTCGCCCGACTGCCCAAATACAACACCCGGAGTAGCCACTATCTGAAATTCGTACAACAGCTGCTGAAAAAATTTCCAGGAAGCCTGTTCGCCCGGAGTTTTAAACCAGACATAAGGTGAATTAACTCCACCATATACGCTTAATCCGGCATCTATCAATTCTTTTCGTATTATAGCAGCATTGGTCAGGTAATAGTCAACAAGTTCGTGCACCTCGGCCTTGCCTTTGCGCGAGTACAGGGACTCGGCACCACGCTGTACCACATACGATACTCCGTTGGTATAATTGGCATTCCGGCGACTCCAAAGCTTAATCAGCGGTACCTTATCACCATTCAGTGTGTAAACCATCAGCTCGGGCGGAAATACTGAAAAACCACACCGTAAACCCGTGAAACCGGCTGTTTTGGAGTAGCTTTTTATTTCTACTGCCACCTTGCGGGCTCCTTTTATTTCGTAAATGCTGTGAGGCACATCAGACTGAGTTATATACGACTGATATGCAGCATCGTACACAATTATACTATCATGTTCAATGGCATAATCCACCCATTTTTTCAGTTCCGCTTTATTTAACGTTGTACCTGTAGGATTGTTTGGGTTGCATAAATAAATTATATCAACCTTTTCGGTTGGAAGTTCAGGCAAGAAACCAGTATCTTCGCTACAGCGCAGGTACACTACGTTACTCCACTTTTGTTCGTCGGTCAAAAATCCGGCACGACCGCTCATAATCGTTGCATTTTCGTAAACCGGATATACCGGCTCAGCAATAGCAATAATATTATCCCGGCCAAGTACATGTCCGATGTTACCTATATCCGATTTGGCTCCATCGTTTATAAATACCGAATCTTTATCAATACTCACTCCAAGCGAACGATATTCTTTAACAATTTTTTCTATCAAAAAATCATAACCCTGTGGCGGACTATATCCTCTAAAGGTTTCGGCTTTACCCATCTCATCAATAGCAGCGTGCATAGCTTTCAGGGCTTCGCCAGGTATGGGGCGTGTAACATCGCCCACTCCCAAACGGATGATTTTAGAGACAGGATGGAGAACTTTGTAGGCGTTAACGCGTTTCTCTATCTCGTCGAAACAATAGATTTCTGGAGTTTTCAGGTAATTCTCGTTCGCTAAAGCCATTCGTGTGTGTGTAATATATCGAGATATTGTTTGTATATAAATACTACTAATATATAAAATGCAAAAATGCATCTTTTTTCTGACAACCGAAAGCATTTTTGTACAAAAAACACATCTCAGTCACAATAACATTTTTAAATTATCGCATCATGTCGCACTATTGTTCTTCCTCTGAGCTTTCCCTGAAGAATATCTCCGATGGCACTTTGCAGGTCATCCAGGGTTATTTCGTTGTAAATTTCGAGCAGGTGATCAGGCTTCCATACGGCGGCCAGCTTTTCCCATAATGGTTTTCGCAAAGCCGTAGGATAATTCTGCGCCGAAATACCTATCAGAGATATGCCACGTAAAATAAACGGGAACACCGTCATGTTCAACTGAGTAGATGACACGCTACCACAAGTGGTAACTGCACCCAGCGGATGAAGCTGTTTGAGAATTTTCTCAAGTATGGGGCCGCCCACAGTATCGATGGCTCCTGCAAAGGTGGCCGACAACAAAGGTCGCTTATCAGCTTCCTGAAATACAGATCGGGCTATTATTTCAGTAGCCCCCAGTTCTTTAAGAAATTCATATTCTGTTTCTTTACCCGAAACTGCTACGGTTTGGTATCCGAGTTTCGACAGTAATGATAAGGCTACCGACCCTACTCCTCCGGTGGCACCGGTTACAAGTACTTTTCCATCGGCAGGTTTTACCAATTGCGAAAGGCGCGAAAGTGAAATGGCAGCAGTAAATCCTGCTGTACCAATAATCATGGATTCTTTGAGCGTAAGTCCTGCCGGAAGTTTCACAGCCCACTCGGCAGGTACGCTGATATATACGCCGTATCCTCCGGGTGTATTCATACCCAAATCGTATCCGGTTACAATTACCTCATCGCCCGCCGAATACTCAGCCACATCCGATTTCACCACCACACCCGCAGCATCAATGCCGGGGGTATGCGGATAATTTTTGGTAACACCTTTGTTGCCGGTAGCCGACAGTGCATCTTTGTAGTTCAACGACGAATAATGTACCTTTACCAGCAACTCCCCTTCGGGCAGTTTATCTGTATCCAGAATTTTTACCGACTGTAGAAATCCGCTCTCAGTTTCGTCGGCAACAAATGCTTTGTATTGCATATACTGTTTGTTTAAACAATTATTATTTTTAAAAAACAGGGAAAACAAAAAAACGTCGAAGCAAACAAACTTCAACGTTACATTTATTTTATAACACCTGAAACAGCAAATAGTTATACGTTATCAACTTTTACCGTATCCCGCATGGAACAAGTGCCGTTAAATATTGCATTGGGCTCAATAATCAATATACGGGTTTTAACTTCGCCCTCAATATTGGCTGTACCTTTCAGCGTTAGCGATTCCGAAACCACAATATCACCAACTACACGTCCTACAATTTCGGCGTTTGTACAGGAGATAGTTCCTTTCAGCACTCCATTAGGGCCAATTACCACTTTACCGTTACAGATAATATCGCCTTCTACTTCCCCATCAATCCTGAAATCGCTGTCGGCAATGATTTTTCCAACAATTTTACTTCCATTAGTAAGGGCGTTATAGGTTGCACCCGAGTTATACACAACTTCCTTTGCCATGTGATTATTTTTTTTTGATGACCAAAATTACTGCATTCTTTGTAAATAAACAAATTAATTATTTGAAAATATCACAAATCATCAAAACATGCGTTTATTTTATCATTAAGCCGAACAATTCAGGCTCAAAGACTGTATTTTTTGCAAAAAAAAGTTACTTTTGCTATGTTTTCAATAAGTCAGGATTTATGCAGATTAAGCATTTTAAGCATACCGATATAGATTTCAAACTGTGGGATAAAGCTGTTTTGCGCTCGGAGACCAATTTAGGTTACGCCTTTTCGTGGTTTCTCGATGTGGTTTCGCCCGGATGGGAAGCGCTCATCAGCGATGGTTATGAGTATGTTATGCCTCTGACGGTAAAGCAAAAACTTGGTATCAGTTACATCGTGCAACCCTACTTTACGCAGCAGTTGGGAATATTCTCTGCCTCGGATATCGACGATGCAATTGTTGAACGTTTTGTTCAGAAAATACCTTATCTGAGCTATGAATTTAACCTGAATGAAAAAAACCGCCTTGTAGACAAAAGAATTATGGAGCGGCCAAACTATATTCTTAATTTGCAGCAAGATTATGAGCAATTAGCTTCCGGGTTTACAAAAAACACCCTCCGCAACATTGAGAAAGCGAATAAAAATCAACTGACGCTTGTTGAGAATATCAGCATTGATGACTTTGTGTTGTTCTACGCTAAAACGAAGAATCTGACTGAAGAGGTGGAAAAATTATTGCGGGATTTACTCGTAACAATGACCGAAAAGCAATCTGTTCAGTTGCCGGCCGTATACAACAGCGAGAACAATATTGTTGCATCGGTTTGCTTGTTCACATGTGGCAACCGCCTGATTTACCTGATGGCCGCATCGAGCCGGGAAGGAAAAAACAAAAGCGCCATGTTCAAACTCATCAACAATCTGATAAGTGTACATGCCGGCAGCGCTCAAATTCTGGATTTTGAAGGCTCGCGTATAGAAGGTGTAGCCCGGTTTTATCGTGGTTTTGGCGCCCAATACAGGCCTTATTATAATCTGAAACGTTTCCGTCCTTCATTTCTGGTAGGTAAATTTTAATTATATATGCTGAAAGTTTTATTTTTATCGGCCTGGTATCCTCACCGCAACGATCCGATGTACGGTTTGTTTGTTCGGAAACACGCAGAAGCTGTAAGCAGATTTGCCGAAGAAGTTGCTGCGCTCTATGTGGTTATGGATGAAAATATTGATAAAACGGAAATTGTAGCAAACAAAAACGGCAATTTCTATGAAGCTATTGTTTATTATCCCGGAAAAAAAACCGAAAAGAATAAGGTAAAAAGAGCCTGTAAATACTTAAATGCCTACCTGCGAGGCTTTACTTTTTTACATCGCCAGTGGGGCAAACCCAATATCGTACAGGCTAACGTATTTACGCGCACTGCTGTAATTGCTCTGATTTACAAACTCGTATACAAAGTACCCTATGTGGTTATTGAACACTGGACCCGTTATTTCAGGCCAGATACTTTTAGCAACAAACTACATCTGCTGATTACTAAAGTTGTAGCTCGCAAGGCCGGAGCTATTATGCCGGTTACCAGCCATTTAGAAAATTGCATGAAAAGCCACGGCTTAGAAAACGACAATTATATAGTAATCAACAATGTAGTAGATGATTTCTTTGGGGCTGGTAACAAAACAAATGTGAGCGATAAAAAAATGATACTCCATGTAAGCTGTTTCGACGACGACCAGAAAAACCTGACCGGCATACTCAACACCATACACAAATTAAGCGGGGTACTTAACGATTTTTGTTTTTACCTGATTGGTACCGGAAGAGATTTTGATTTGATACGTGAAAAGGCTCTTACACTCGGACTCAACGAGGATAAACTTGTTTTCACTGGCATGCTTCAGGGAAAGGAATTGGCCAATTTTTACAGGCATTGCAGCTTTGTGGTGTTGTTCTCCAACTACGAAAACATTCCCGTGGTAATTTCCGAGAGTCTGGTTTGCGGAAAACCCGTTATATCTACGAATGTGGGTGGTATTTCCGAACATATCAACAACTCCAATGGTTTGTTGATTTCGCGGGGCGACGAGGCTGCATTATACAAGGCCATAAATTATATGCTTGATAACAGCGAAAACTATAACTCCGGCGAAATTTCGGAAAAAGCCGGTGAAATGTATTCTTACGATGCTGTAGGCCGGAAACTAACGGATATTTACAACCACATACTTTTCAAATCCTGCTGATACAATGAGTTTTTCAGAAAAAATAAAATCCGTAATTAGCAGAAACAAAAAAGTAGCCGAAAACTACTTTTTTATGATTGCGTTGCAAATTATCAGTTCGGCCTTCGGCTTGATTATTTATCCCTATCTGATACGGGTAATGGGGAGCGAAAGCTACGGATTATATGTGTTTGCAGTGTCAGTTACCATGTATTTTGTTACGTTTATTAGTTTCGGGTTCAATCTGCCCGGTCTGAAATATATCTCGCTCAATAAAACCGACAGTGAAACAAAAAGCAGGGTTCTCTCCGAAATTACCAGTGCTAAGTTTTATCTGGGAGTTGTCAGCACAATTATTTTCGTTATTCTTCTCAACAAAGTTCCATTTCTGAAAGCCAATCAATTGGTATTCGGGTTTGCTTATATCCGCGTACTGAGCGAAATTATTTTTCCACTCTGGTATTTTCAGGGTATACAGAAAATGAAAATAGTGACTTATATACAACTGGCTATGCGCATTCTCTCGGTTCCTTTTATATTTATCCTCGTAAAATCGCCCGACGACTGCCACGTTTATTCCCTGATAAACTCCGTCACCTTTGTATCGGCAGCTTTTTTGCTTTTCACTTACTTAATTCGCACCGAAGGTATTCGCATTCGACTGGTATCGCCAATCAAAACATACGTTTTCTTTAAAGAAGCCATGCCCTTTTTCTGGACTTCGATTATTGACACCCTAAAAAGCGAAAGCGTTACCCTTATCATTGGATCATTCTTCGGCATGAGTCAGGTTGCCCTGTACGATTTAGCCAATAAACTGGTAAGTATACCCAATATGCTTACCAAAAGCATAAATCCTGCTCTGTTTCCAAAAATGATTGAAAACCCGCAAAGTTCCATCGTAAAAAAAATCCTGAAGTATCAAATCTTTATCGGATTGGCAGTGATGGTATTTATTGCAGTGTTTGGTTACTGGATAATTTTAGTGCTTGGTGGAAGCCAGATGACAGGCGCCTATCCAATATCGCTTATACTTAGTTTTACAATAATTGCATGGCTTATCTCAGAGAGCTATATCAACTACGTGTTTGTTCCTCACCAAAAATACTACTATGTTACGCTGAATCAGATTATTGCGCTCACAGCTTTTTTAGCCCTGTGCCTACCGTTTGTATTTATCTTTTCCGACATTCGTATGGTGGCATTATCGCTGAGTTTTTCAGGGTTATGCGAAATTATATTTTGCTACCTGATTGTCAAAAAGAAGAAAATGCTCTGATTATTATTTTAGGAGTTGACAAAAATTCTATTTTGCCTATAATTCATCGATGTGAATAGTGATTCATGTGAATAGAAACGCGGATATAGCGGATTAAACAGATTTTCGCTGTAAACTCAAAAGTTATTCTAACACGGATTACATTACAGATTTTAGACTTCACAAGTGAAGTCGACTGATTTTCAACTGCGAGCACTAATCCGTCATTTACGTAGTAAATAAATCAGAATTAAAATCCGTTTTATTTCTACAATAAATCAGTGCATATCAGTTAAATCCGCTACATTCGCGTTTCTATTTTTTTGTCATGTACTTAAGATTATTATACAAAAAATGGTTGGAAATTACATTTAGATGTCACTACAAATTGAAGATACAGTAAAGAGCTTCTGATAAAAATTTGTGTATTACGCCTTCATTGCATAACTTTGCAAAAAAGAATATCTGTTTTTTTTTACAGAAAAAAGGCGGCAAAATGAACCTTATACATAAAATACCGTTTAAATGAAGCCGTTTATTAAATCCCCCTAAAAAAACACCTCAATACAAAAACAAAAATATGATCGTACTTATATATACAATAATAGCCCTTACAGCAGCCAGTGTGGGCAGCGTACTATTAAGCGGAAGTTTGTTGCTGCTGAATAATAAATGGTTGGAAAAAATCTCCGGTTATCTGCTTTATCTGGCTGGAGGTACTTTGCTTGGCTCTGCATTGCTCGGACTCATTCCCGAAGCTACCGAAACAATCGGCACACACACTGCATTAATCTGGGTACTGATTGGTATTTTACTTTTTTTTGTTCTTGAAAAAATTATCCTCTGGCGCACCTGCCATAATAAAGACTGCGAACGTCAAAATCATGCAGCAGCTCCCATGATTATCATAGGTGATGCTTTTCACAATGCCATTGATGGCGTGGTGATAGCCGCATCGTTTTTAAGTTCTGTAGAACTCGGAGTGTTTGTCACTATTTCTGTGATTCTGCACGAAATACCTCAGGAACTTGGTGATTTTGGCATTCTTATCAAAAGTGGTTACTCTCGTAAAAAAGCAATGTTTTATAACCTGCTTTCCGGAAGTAGTTCGCTGGCAGCTGGTATAGCCGCTTATTTTTTGCTCGATTATGTGCAGGCAGTTATCCCCTACACCATTGCTATCGCAGCCGCCAGTTTTCTGTATATTGCCATGGCCGACCTTATACCGGAAATGCACAAGGAAACCAAACCGAAAGAATCGGTCATTCAGTTTCTGCTTATACTTCTCGGGGTGTTTGTAATTTTCTTATCCACACAGCATCACGCCCATTAATTGCAATTTCGGTTTACCTGAGAAAAATCAATATTCTACAAGACAAACCGGTGCAGGAATATCTGCGCGAAAACCTGTGTCTTTAAGCTTACCGGTGGTTTCATCTCTGCCGAAAACCACAATCTGGTTGGTTCGCTGATTGCCTACAAGAATGTATTTTCCGTCGGCCGTAACCGTAAAATTGCGCGGACCCACACCCTGTACCGATACCTGCTCTACAAAACTGAGCTTGCCCTTTCTACCTATTGAAAAACAGCTTATATCATTGGCTGTACCCCGATTGGTAGCATAAAGAAATTTACCATCGGGCGAAATATGTATATCCGCAGCTCCAGCCGTTGCAGTGCTGTTGCGTATAACCGTAGTTACCGCCAGCAGCTTCAGTTTCCCTTTTTTATACGAAAGCGTACTTAAGCTGCCATCAATCTCCTGCAACACGTATACATACTTACCGTCTTTACTAAAAGTCAGATGCCGGGGGCCACTTCCGTTTTTCAGTTTTATCCTGTTGTATAATTGAAGTGGGGCTTTTTCTGTATTCGGGTTATAGGCATAGCTGGTTACATAATCTGTACCCAAATCATTCACAAGCAGGAAGCGTCCATCGGGTGCGAGCATCACCTGATGTACATAAGGCTTCGTTTGTCGCTCAGGATCTATGCTGCTGCCCGTATGACGGATCACCTGAACAGTGTCGGATAAAGCACCATCAGCTTTGCGTGCAAAAGCACTCAAGCTACCGCCCAAGTAATTGGCACAAAAAGCATGATTTGCGCTCACCGCTACATAACAGGGCGCTTCTCCCCCTGCATACACGGTGTTTATCAAAGTCAGTTTCCCTGATTCCGACGCGAAAGCATAGGCGCTCAAAGTATTATTCTCACCCCTTTCGCTAATGGAGTAAGCGAATTTCTTGTCGGGCGTCAGAGCCAGATAACTTGGATCCTGAGCATCGGTAGTGGCAACCTTTATATCTGTTTTTCCAGTGCCCATATCTATACCGAGCGAATAAATTCCCTGACTTGAAGTGCCGGAAGTATAAGTTCCAACCAAAAAACGATAGGCATTGTCGGCTTTCAAAATACCGCCCGATAACACTATCGCAGCTACCAATAACATTGTTTTATTCATTATCTTTATCAATAAATCTGTTTATAAAAAATTGTTTTTCAAAAATCATGAGCCGGATAAACCACCCCACATGTTAAACGTATTTCATCCATCATTCCGGCAAGCATCAAACTATCATCGGGAGTCCACAACCGGCTGGTTAGCCTGCCCGCATGGAGGCACTCAGCCACTTCCTCCGCTTCGAGTTCGTACCCGTTACCGCGCACATCAAAGCTAAGCACAGTCTCCACTCCATCCTTGGTTTTCAGCCTTACACGTCCGGGACAAAACCACATATGTTCCAACGAAATACTACCTTTTGTACCATGAACTTCGGCTACCACATCCGGGTTAGCCAAAAACGACGAATACATAACGGCCATTTTACCGTCGGGATACGTAAAGTTATAACTACAATTCGTATCGATACCCTGATTGCTCAAGGTAGCCGATGCTGTAAATCCGGCAGGCTTGCCCAATAAAAAAAGTGATAAAAAGATGTTGTAGATACCAATATCCAGAATAGTACCGCCACATAAATCAATGTTATAATGTCTGTGCTCCGGCCCATGCTCGGATCTTACACAGAACGTAGCCGTAAGCAAAGTAATATCACCAATAACACCCTCATCTATCAGTTCTTTTGTTTTAATAATATGAGGTAAAAACCTGCTCCACATGGCTTCCATCAGAAAAAGGCCTTTTTCAGCGGCTATCCTGTACATTTCGGCAGCTTCACGTTTATTTACCCCGATGGGTTTTTCGCAAAGCACATGCTTGCCATGGTTTAGTGCCAGCACAGTATTATCAAAATGCAGGTTATGAGGTGTAGCTATATAAATAACATCAACCTCAGCATTCTTAACCAGTTCCAGATACGAACCATATGATTTGGGTATCTTATATTCAGCAGCAAAGTCCGAAGCTTGCTTCGCATTACGCGACCCCACCGCATACAATTCACATCCCTGAGCCACTGCCAGCGCGTCGGCAAACTTTCGCGCTATCCAGCCTGTGCCAAGTATGCCCCATCTTATATTTTTCTGCATCAATTAAATTCGTTTAAAAAATTGCATTTACAAGCTTAAGTAATAGAAAGAAAACAATATCATATTTTAAAACACATGAATCACTATTCACATCCATGAATTATAGACAAAATAGAATTTTTGTCATGACTAAAATATTTTTATTTTGAGTTCAAATTTAGACAAAAAAATCAGAACACGACAAAGAATATTGAAAATCGACCCGCTTACTAAGGCGGCAGCGCGTTATTTCTGAAATCTCCTTTTTCGCGCCGGTAAGTGCTGTATTATGTTCCAAACATAATTGCCAGACACAGTCTTTTTACCCTACCCGCTTCTCACTCCTCAAAAAATCCGGTTACACCACAAAACTAAGACATAGTTATCCTAACAATTGTTCATTATTAAACTTGTTTTGATTATCTTTGTAGTCCGAAAAAAAATTCTGATATAACGTTTAAATAAATATGGCTAAAGAACTTACTTCACGTAGCGAAAATTACTCGCAATGGTATAACGATTTGGTGATTAAAGCGGATCTGGCTGAAAACTCTGCCGTTCGCGGATGTATGGTAATAAAACCCTACGGATATGCAATTTGGGAAAAGATGCAGGCTGAGCTGGATCGTATGTTTAAAGAAACAGGGCATGTTAACGCCTATTTCCCATTATTTATTCCTAAATCGTTTTTGAGTAAAGAAGCCAATCATGTCGAAGGCTTTGCCAAAGAATGTGCCGTAGTTACGCACTACCGGCTCAAAAACAGTCCTGATGGTAAAGGCGTAGTGGTTGACCCCGAGGCCAAACTCGAAGAAGAACTGATTGTACGTCCTACTTCCGAAACCATTATCTGGAGTACATACAAAAACTGGATACAGTCCTATCGCGACCTTCCCATATTGTGTAACCAATGGGCCAATGTGGTTCGCTGGGAAATGCGTACGCGCCTTTTCCTGCGTACAGCCGAGTTTTTGTGGCAGGAAGGACATACAGCGCATGCCACCGAAGCCGAAGCACTTGTAGAAGCACGTAAAATGCTGGAAGTTTACGCCGACTTTGCCGAACGTTTTATGGCTATGCCGGTACTCAAAGGTATCAAATCGGCCAACGAACGTTTTGCCGGCGCTATAGAAACCTTCTGTATTGAAGCTTTGATGCAGGATGGTAAAGCATTGCAGGCCGGAACTTCGCACTTCCTTGGACAGAATTTTGCTAAAGCTTTTGATGTAACTTTTGTAGACAAAAACAATCAGCAGGATTATGTATGGGCTACCTCCTGGGGGGTTTCTACCCGTTTGATGGGTGCCCTTATCATGACACATTCCGACGATAACGGATTAGTGCTTCCTCCCAACCTGGCTCCTTTTCAGGTAGTAATTGTTCCTATTTACAAAAACGAGGAACAACTGGCTGCTATCAGCACTAAAGTGGACGAGATTTTGCCCAAACTAAAAGCCGCCGGCATTAGCGTAAAATTTGACAATAACGACACCAAAAAACCAGGATGGAAGTTTGCCGAATACGAACTGAAAGGTGTGCCTGTACGTTTGGCATTGGGCGCTCGCGACCTTGAAAACGGCACTGTAGAAGTAGCTCGCCGCGACACCCTTACGAAAGAAACCGTTTCCATCGAAGGAATAGAAAACTATATTGCCGGTTTACTGCAGGAAATTCAGAACAATATATTTAAAAAGGCATACGATTACCGTACCTCGGTTACCCGCGAAGTAAACTCCTACGACGAATTTAAAGTAGAGATAGAAAAAGGCGGATTCCTGCTTTGTCACTGGGACGGCACCCCCGAAACAGAAGAAAAAATCAAAGACGATACCAAAGCAACCATCCGCTGTATACCCATAGATGGCGATACCACTCCGGGTGTATGTATGGTCACCGGCAAGCCTTCGGCTCAAAGAGTTGTGTTTGCCAGGGCTTATTGATGATGGAGGTCAAAAATTGAAACGCGGATATAGCTGATTTAATTGATATGCACGGATTTATTTTAGTAATTAAACGGATTTAATTCTGATTAATTTACTTCGTAAATAACGGATTAGCGCTCGAAGCTAAAAAATCCGCTAACTTCACTTGTGAGGTTTAAATCTACCATGTAATCCGCATTAGCATAACTTTTAGGTTTCTGCAAAAAATCGACTTAATCCGTTATATCCGCGTTTCTATTCACATCTGATAATTATGCGCAAAAGCAAGCCTTCGGCTCAAAGAGTTGTGTTTGCCAGGGCTTATTGATGATGGGGGTCAAAAATTGATACGCGGATATAGCTGATTTAATTGATATACACGGATTTATTTTAGTAATTAAACGGATTTAATTCTGATTAATTTACTTCGTAAATAACGGATTAGCGCTCGAAGCTAAAAAATCCGCTAACTTCACTTGTGAAGTTTAAATCTACCATGTAATCCGCATTAGCATAACTCTTTGGGTTCTGCAAAAATCGACTTAATCCGTTATATCCGCGTTTCTATTCACATCTGATAATTATGCGCAAAAGCAAGCCTTCGGCTCAAAGAGTTGTGCTAGCCAGGGCTTATTGATGATGGAGGTCAAAAATTGATACGCGGATATAGCTGATTTAATTGATATGCACGGATTTATTTTAGTAATTAAACGGATTTAATTCTGATTAATTTACTTCGTAAATAACGGATTAGCGCTCGAGGCTAAAAAAATCCGCTAACTTCACTTGTGAAGTTTAAATCTACCATGTAATCCGCATTAGCATAACTTTTAGGTTTCTGCAAAAATCGACTTAATCCGTTATATCCGCGTTTCTATTCACATCTGATAATTATGTGCAAAAGCAAGCCTTCGGCTCAAAGAGTTGTGTTTGCCAGGGCTTATTGATGATGGAGGTCAAAAATTGAAACGCGGATATAGCTGATTTAATTGATATGCACGGATTTATTTTAGTAATTAAACGGATTTAATTCTGATTAATTTACTTCGTAAATAACGGATTAGCGCTCGAAGCTAAAAAATCCGCTAACTTCACTTGTGAGGTTTAAATCTACCATGTAATCCGCATTAGCATAACTTTTAGGTTTCTGCAAAAATCGACTTAATCCGTTATATCCGCGTTTCTATTCACATCTATTGATTATACGCAAAAATATAGAATCATTATAAGAGCCTATATTAAGTTGAGCTTATTGAAGCCTGCCAGCTCTCTTACCATTTCCACTTTTTCGGCAGTTGGCAGTTTGTAGTCTATCCAGTGAATGGTGAAACCACGACGTTCCATGCCCCTGAACCAGGTCATCTGGCGCTTGGCAAACTGATGAATGGCTATCTCCAGTTGCGCAAACATTTCTGCATACGTTAGCTCGCCCAAAAGATATTGCGTTACAAACTTGTACTCCAGCCCGTAATAAATCAGGTCGTCCGCTGCTACGCCCTTATCAAGCAATGCCTTCACTTCATCAATCATGCCCTCGCTGAGGCGCGCTTTCAGGCGACGGGTAATCTTTTCCCTGCGTTCTTCGCGGTCGATATCCACTCCTACAACCAGACTGTTGAGCGGACTGAACTCATGGTAGTCAGCTTGCTGAACCTCAGTATATTCAGCTATTTCGATAGCTCTGATAGCCCGTTTGGCCGAATCTAAATCGGTGCTGTTGTGCAGCGAAGTATAGCCGCTAAGTATCGCTTTCAGTTCATCTATCGATTTGCCTTCGAGACTCTTTCTGAGTTCAGGATTTTCGGGTACACTCAACAGGCGGAAACCTTTCAGTACGGCTTCGATATACATCCCCGTTCCCCCACAAAGTACAGGTTGTTTGCCGCGGCTTATTATATCGGCATAAGCCTGATGAAAGTCGTGCTGATATTCATAAACATTATACTTTTCGCCGGCATCACAAATATCAATCAGGTGGTAAGGTACCGCTCTGCCTTCTACCACATAATCAGCCAAATCCTTACCCGTACCAATATCCATGCCCCGGTATACCTGACGCGAATCAGCGCTGATAATCTCTGTTTGGAGACTATCTGCCAGCGCCGCCGCAAAAGCCGTTTTACCCGACGCCGTAGGACCCAGTACGGTTATGATGTTGTAATTCAAAATTTTAATTAATAATTAATAGTTAATAATTAATAATTATGAGTGCTGTAGATTTAAAAAAGGTTCTTTTGTTTTTGAATAAAAATTTAATATTCAACGGTTACAAATAATTAATAATTAATAATTAATAATTATGAGTGTCGTAGATTTAAAAAAGGTTCTTTTGTTTTTGAATAAAAAAAATATCAATTATTAATTATTAATTATTAACTATTAATTATTTTCTCGCTCCAAATATTGAACTACCTACTCTTACCATGGTACTTCCTTCTGCAATAGCCAGTTGGTAATCGTCGGACATTCCCATAGATATTTCGGCAAAGTGCTTATCTTCTTTAAAATAGCTTTCTTTCAGTTGATCAAAAAGCGTTTTCAGCGTTCTGAACTCATGGCCTATTTGCTCCCGGTTGTCGGTATAAGTAGCCATGCCCATCAGTCCGCAAATGCTCACATGCTCCAGCTTACGCCAGTCGTTTCCTGATAAGAACTCCCTGAGTTCAGCTTCAGAAAAACCGAATTTCGTCTCCTCCATGGCAATATGCACCTGCAGCAAACAATTCACTTTACGACCTGCTTTAGCTGCCTGTTTATCAATTTCCACCAGTAAGCGGTACGAATCCACCCCGTGAATCAGTTCTACAAAAGGAACAATATATTTAATCTTATTGCTTTGCAGGTGACCAATAAAATGCCAGCTAATATCCTTAGGTAAGCGTTCGTACTTTCCACAAAGTTCCTGCACCTTGCTCTCGCCAAACACCCGTTCGCCCGCTTTGTAGGCCTCCAGAATATCCTCATCAGGATGAAACTTCGACACACAAACCAGGCTTACTTCTTCCGGAATGTGCTGCCGAATACTGTATAAATTATCTTTTACCGACATAATCCAAAAAATAATAAAGCCCCCCGGATGAATTACCATCCAAAGAGCTAATGACGCCTGCTAAGGCAAAAAAATATCCGCAAAAAGACCTAACGATATTTTTAATGGTGCTTTGCCCCAAACCCCAGTTACTTTTTTGTCTTGACACAAAAAAGTAACCAAAAAAAGTCAAGACTGCGCCCGCCTCACTCGAAAAACGGGCGTTCAGTTGGCTGAAACCGTCCAAACTCGCTCCTACGTCGCTCAAACAGGACAGTTTCAAACGCCAACTTCACTGGTTTTTCGGCTCGCCGGACGAGGTCGCTCGTTTAAGAGATAATCTCTTTTTTATCGGTCGTTTTACGGATAATCATAAAAAAATCAAGTATCAATGTTTTATTGTCCGTAGGACATTCATATTATCTATGTTTATCCCCTACGGGGAACTGACTTTTGCTGATTGCTATTTTCTATTAAGATACATTCCCTACGGGAAATAATTTACCATAAGCAAAGTTGCCAAATAATATAACAAAAAAATAGAAACTTATTCAGCCTCGTATTTATAAACGTCTATAATGGTAGTCTCGGTAATCGACGCAATTTCATAATCGGCCATCGAACCCTTCATACCTTCGGTGATACCATCAAGGGCACCCTTCATATCCGAAGCCTGAACCATCATATTAACTCCCGTACGCTTTTCAACTCCCTTTTCTTCATCTAAGGTTACAAAATTTACTTTGGAACGGTACCATTTCTCTCCATTCTCGTTAAAAAACATCTCGCCGATACGTGCCCTCTTGATATTAGCCACCTGAAAATCACCACTTATAAATGGTTTCATCTCCTCTATTATCCTTGCCTCAGCTTCGGTAAACGACAAAGCATCTACCAAATAACCCTCATTAACTTTCACTATTTTGCCCTCTTCGGCAGTTTTTTCGTACTTAATTTTACATTCAAACCAGGTGTGCATATCTTATTTTATATATTTAAAAAAAATCGTGAATAATTATTCGTTCTCCCCCTACTTATCTTCCATTGGCCTTGAATACCACACATATGGTAGCAAAAAACAGTTTAAGATCCAAACAGAGCGACCAGGTATCTATATATTCCAAATCCATCTCCATCCATTCCTTAAAGCTTACTTTATTACGGCCTCTTACCTGCCAGATACAGGTAATACCGGGCTTCATACTTAAACGGCGCAACTGCGAACGTTCATATTGCTTTACCTCCTTGAGCAGTGGCGGACGAGGCCCCACGATTGACATATCTCCTTTCAGCACATTGTAAAACTGAGGTAGCTCATCCAGCGATGTCTTACGCAAAAAACGACCGAGCTTTGTTATGCGGGGGTCATTTTCTATCTTGAAAGCCGGACCATCTGCTTCGTTCTGATCTTTTAAATCATCCAGCAAGGCTTCCGCATTAACCACCATCGACCGGAATTTCAGACAATTAAACCGACGACCATTTCGGCCAATTCGTTCTTGTTTGAAAAATATTGGCCCGCCATCCTGTAGTTTCAGTAGTAAAGCGATAACTAAAAACAGTGGCGACAACACCACCAGAATAAAAGCGCTGAACCCAAAATCAAATAAATCCTTTATTTTTAATCCGATGTATCGATCCGGTGTTGTTTGATAGGTTTTGAATAAATGGTCGTGATTGATGAGTGAGTGCGGATTTTCATTCAGCTTATGCAAGGCCTCCTCATCCATCAGATGTACATTGACTCCTATCTCTGCTGCATCCTGTAACAATTGCTCAGGATTATATCTTTCATCTTTTACCGACATACAGTAAAAAATATCATCTACCGTATTTACTGTTATATAATGCTTCAGGGTTTCCTGCTTTTTTACAACATGTACATTCGGAATATCCTCACTTTTTCGAAAATCATCGTTGGGAGTTACCACCGATGTTAGTCTGTAGCCCCAGTCTTTGGCTTTGATAAAAGATTGGATAAAGGGTTCTGCATGTACATCCCCGATTATCATAACACTCCGCGTGTTGTACCCGATTTTTCGGATATAGCGCATAAAGAAATATATCACCCACTTAAAAACTATAAGCAGCAACAGATTGGCAATAAGAAACGTAAGTATAAACCTCAAGGAATAGCTTTGATAGCCGGAAAAGCGGAGTGCATAAACTTCAAATAAAAAAATAAAGCCCCCCAGCATAATGGTGGCTACATAGCCCCGCAGCATTTCAAAAAAAGGAGTTTCCCGAAAAATAATGCCCAACCTGAATTTTGAAAACAACAAACTCCATACAACCAAAATCTGGGTTGAGAAGAAGATTTTGTCAAAAATACTGATTGTATTCTGAGGAATGAAAATGTGTAAACATAGAAATAACAATAGCGACATTAACACCTGCGCGACAACTAATATCTGCGACAGTATAGATTCTCGTTTTGTAATCATAAAAATCTGTAGATATATTTCATAGAATAAACAAACCAAAAAACAGATATTGAATATATAATATACTAAGCTCTTACAGACTTACGTGATAAAAAACAACTTAATATTATAAAATGAATAAAGTCCCTCCGAAAGCTTATTAAAGCATTACGGGCATCATATGAATCAATACAAGTACAATAAGGTTAAACAAGGTTTTCATAGTTTTGTACCGTAATCTACGGTAGGGATATTCAAAATACTAAATTTGATTTTTTCATCACTGCAATTATATCCTGCTGATTCAGACAGTTTTGAGAACTGACCCGTTCAGCCAACATAATCCGACATTAAATCTATAAAATATAATTTAGTACATAACAAAAATTCTATTTTACCTATAATTCATGGACGTGAATAGTGATTCATGTGAATAGAAACGCGGATATAGCGGATTAAACAGATTTTAGACTTCACAAGTGAAGTCGGCTGATTTTCAGTAGCCAGCACTAATCCGTCATTTACGTAGTAAATAAATCAGAATTAAAATCCGTTTTATTACTACAATAAATCAGTGTATATCAGCTAAATCAGCTATATCCGCGTTTCTATTCTTTTTTTGTCATGTACTTAAAAAATATAATTATATGCGTTTTTTTAGTTTCATCTGCAAAGTTGCATTTTTTTTTTGAAATATAAGCAGAAAAACACAACAAAACATAATTATTAACGCATTATTTTTAGTTCATATTGAACAGACTTTTCAGCGCTTTATACCAGCGGTATGGATACCAAAGCCAGAAAAGGCTTAGGTTCCTGATGGGATACTTCCTGATCATAAAAGATTTGGGTGGAAACAATACAGTGACTAAATAGCGCAGTTTTTCTGTCGGCTTAGTCATACTTTTCAGACTAAGTATATGGTGTTTCGTTCCCGTACCATATTCATCTTCGTTACCATGCAGGTAGTACAGAAAACGCTCCCTGAGTTGATCAGTAAGTAAATAGCTGTATTTATCTGCCATTTCAGGTGCTAATGGCGCCCCATACAGTTCGTGTACCAAACCAAGATACTGAAACACCAGCTCCGTGCAACGATGGGGTTCGCAGGCCTTTTCCAAACCGCGCATTGTCTCCGCATCGCCATGGAGCACAAGCAGATTTACCAAATCATTAAAACTCTTCATCTGCACACCACCTGCCCTGAAATGCTTATCTAAGTGCATACACTGAAATATAAACAAATCATTTAACCCTAAAGTGAGCGTCTCCACCCCGCTTATTGTTACCGACCCGGCATGGGCTATCATAGCAGCCGTGTCGATACTGTAATTGGAACGGCCTAATTTGGTATGCAGCTCTATGGAAATTTCGCCTCTTACCATAGGGTCGAAATGCTCCACATCGGTGTGCATCTGCACAAATTCTGAAATAATATTTCCCGGAGTATCTTGATAACCCAGTGTTCTTAATACCTGCAAAGCCTTTTCGCCCTGCCCCGCATCGGTCAGCAGCAAATCAATATCGCTCAACTGCCTTAATCCGATATCGCCATACAGCTTTTCCGATAAATAGACGCCCTTCAGTGCAATTACTTCAATGCCCTGCTGCCGAAACGCCGTTACAATCTCAGTAAAAGCATGATACAACACCATACCACGACTTAAAGTACGCAGATAAGCCTGCTGCAAATTCTTTTGCGCTTCGGGCGGTATACAACCGGCACGACTTAAAGCAGGCAACTTAACATAAAAAAGTGGCGCAGATCCCTGTTTAATCAACAGACTCACTGTACCACTCCAATCCTCAATCAGAGGCAACAACCCATCCACAAAATCAAGTTCCTCCTGCGAAGGATGAATTTTCACCACCGATAAAAAAAGCTGCTCCTGCACGCTATATTTCATAATATCGAATCATTGAATAATTGAGTAACTGAATAACTGAGTAACCGAATAATTGAATAATTGAATAACTGAATAACTGAGTAACTGAATAACCCAATAACTTAATAACTTAATAACTTAATAACCCAATAACTGGCACATTCCCCCATTGGCAAATTGGCAAATTGGCAAATTAACTCATTGGCACATTAAATAATTAGCACATTGGCAAATTAACTCATTGGCAAATTAATAAAAACTACCACTTCTTCACCAACTTCAAAAATCCTCCCACCGAGTTATTCAGCAACTTACCTTGATCTACCGCCACAGCTGCTCCCACACTATACCCATTCCCTATGGGACGATTGGCCTCCAAATAACCCGAAAACTGATTGACAGGGGTGAAAATGCCGTAAGGGTAGGTTTTATGAACAAGTTCACCGATGAACCACTGATATTCTATTCCACTTGTAGCATGTTCACCCCAATTCCGGGAAAACGATAGTTTTGCAGTATAATTACAACCCCAAAAACTACCGGTAGTAGCTAAGTGAATGGCCAAAACACGGTTGTTGATAAAATAATTGTGTGGATCATGGGGTAAACCACTACGTGCATCAGTAGCTGCTGTAATAAAAGGATTACCCAAACCTAATCCCCTATACGAATACCCTTCGGCATATACTGCATGGTTATAGTAATACTCGGGACCGGATGGCGTTTCTTTAGCTCCTTCTTCTCCGGCCTGATTTTTACTGTAGAATATCTCCAATAAAAATTTATTCCAGCTCCAAACCTGACTATAGGGCTTAAATTTTTTATTCGTAATGGTCATATTGTTTAAACCATCCGCAATACTCACTAAATAATACAACGCTCCTTTATCATAAAACTGCTGACGAAAACAAGATAACACAATATTTTCAGTTTCATACGAAAAACCGGCGTCTATGCTTCCCAAATGATTCCCTATTTTTGATATATCCTGTACTACCATGGGTTGATGCTTTCCGGTCATTACATACCAAAAAGCTTCCAAATCGCTGTGCAACTGATATTGATCTCCAAATATTTGCGCATCACTTCCCCAAATTGCATCATGATTAATTCCACCATAAAGCTTTAATTTCCAATTCGGTTTTCCCAACTGACCATATATATCCAAATGATGAAAATAAGTGGGCAATTTCTGTCCATTAAACGCTCCGTACTGAATTTCCACATCTCCCATCCACCCATGGGACATTCTCCCCTTAAACGCTATTAATTGTTGGGTATAAGGAATATACCAAAATTCAGGTACACTAATCTCGATATTAGGTATCCCCAAAGCATTGCCCGACAAACTAAACGAGCCGGAAGATAATTCAGGATCTGTCATACCCGAATAGTCTTTGCTGCGCCCCGCTTTTAGCTGAAAAATGCTCAACCGCCCTTTCAGATATGCTTCTACGGGAATTAATTCGGTAACGGTTCCTATATTGGCGCGCAAATTCAGACCGAAACCCCAGTCTACCAAAGCTTTGTTGCCTTCCTTATAATCTTTGTATAAGGTAGCTACCAAATTAGTGGATAAACCTTCAGATGGGATGCTGCCAAACTGATTGGAACGCATCCAAAAAGGGACTACTCCATTACTGGTAGCTGTGGTATAAATCTCGGTGGTGGCATGAATGTTTTTAATTACAGAGTCTGAATTATGCTTATCCAATGATATTGAATTACCAAAAGATACAGCTGATGATAACATCAATATAAAAAACACCGAACTACGTAATAAAGCTTTGCCATTAAATTTATTTATAAACATTTACTGCTTGTAAATTAAAAGAGTTCTTTTTATTTTAAAAAAATATTTTCGTTATCTGCATACCAATCCTGTATTCCAGTTTCAAGATTATATTGAAACTGATAACCAGACTCAGATAACTTCTTTCCAGATATATTTGTTGAAATCATTAGCTTTTTTACTCTATCCGGATGAATTCCTAATTTTTTTCCTCCAATGACACCAAAAATAGCAGCAGCTATAATCATTAACTTTCCGGAGACGACCAATTTAGGTGCTCTCAATCCAGTCACCGAAGACATTGTTTCAACAATTTCTTCAATTGTATATGCTGGCTCATAAGTACAATTGAACAATTCTGTACCCGGTTCATGATTTTCGATTTTATAAAGCATAAAACCCACCAAATCTTTAACATAAATTGATGCTTTGATCGTATCCTTCCTGCCCGGATAAAAAAATCTTTTTCCTTTTATACCCCAATATAATCTTGTGAAATTACCATTTTCATTTTTTCCAAAAACTACTCCGGGACGAAGTACTGTTAACTCACGTTCAGCATTTCCAGCTTGCCATATTTGATGAATCTTTTCTGCTACTAATTTAGAAATCCCATACGGAGTATTAGGCGTAGGAAGCGTTGTTTCTTCCTTTTTACTTTCGGAAGCACCATAGGGGGCTATTGATGAAGTAAATATAATTTTTTTTATACCATATTGTTCAGCGAATTTTGTTATATTCTCAGCTCCTCGAATATTGGTTTCAAAATACTCTATATCTGGATGACCTGGGGTGCGGTGCACTGCAGCAAAATTGAAAATTATATCTTCAGCTGATATCGGAATATTTAAGCGAATTTGATTGCGCACATCAGTTTTTATGAAAGTAGATTTACTACCATGATCTGACTCAACAATATCTAAATTATAAATTACGACAGATGGCAACTTCACATATAACTCATTCACTAAATGAGTTCCTATAAAACCGGAACCGCCGAAAACAAAATAGTTCATAAATTTTTTTTTTAATTATTCCTTCATTTTATTTATAGTTGATGTTGTAGAATAACCATCTACAAAAGGTATTAAGATAGTTTCTTTTGCAAATTCTTTTCCAATCACGTTTTCAACTTTATAATCTCCCCCTTTTACTAAAATATCAGGGTGAATTTTTTTTATTGTCAAAAAAGGCGTATCCTCATCAAAAATAACGACATAATCAATAAACTCCAAAGAGCATAAAATAAGCGCTCTTTCATCTTCTGCTTTGATTGGTCTTTCAGGGCCTTTCAATCGCTTTATTGAGCTATCGCTATTTAAACCAACTATCAATATATCACCTAATTTTTTGGCAGCTTGTAGATATTTAATGTGGCCTTTATGAATTATATCAAAACAACCATTTGTAAAAACAATTTTTCGCCCATCCTCATGTAAACTTGCTGATAAACTCTCTATTGTCTCTTGAGAAACTAATTTCTTATCTTCTTTAAATTCATAGATTGTATTTTCTAATTCCTTATAGGTAATTGGCTCTGTTCCAATTTTACTAACAACAATTCCTGCAGCTTTATTAGCTAATTTAACAGCTTCAATCCATTCATATCCAGAAGATATGGCCGTAGCAAGCGTAGCTACAACAGTATCTCCGGCTCCTGAAACATCAAATACTTCTGTAGCATGAGTTCTTATGTGGTGTATGGTGTCTGTATCAAAAAATGTCATTCCCTTTTCGGAACGGGTAACCAACAAATATTTTATATCATATTTTTTTAGAACTTCCCTACCAACTCTTACAATACTATCATCTTCATTGGCAATTTTATAACCTACCACATCTCCCAATTCTTTTACATTTGGTGTTATCATTGTTGCATTCCGATATTTCTCCCAATCAGTACCTTTAGGGTCAACAATAATAACTTTATTATGTTTATTAGCTTTGTCAATAATGTATTCACTTAATTTATTTGTAATTGCCCCCTTACCATAATCAGAAAGAATTATTGTATCATACGCATCGATATTTTTATCTATAAATGTCCGTTGATTTCTTTCTACTTCATCATTGATTGTATATATTTCTTCAAAATCAACTCTTACAATCTGTTGTACTCCAGAAACAACTCTCATCTTCGTAATGGTTGGGTGTTGTGTGTCTACCAAATTATAATCAATATGAGAATTTTTTAAAAGTTCTTTGACGTGCTGATTATTATAATCTTTGCCCAAATAACCCAAAAGAACAGCTTCTTTTCCTAAACTACTAATGTTATTGGCAACATTACCGGCACCACCTAGTCTATTTATAGATCGAGTAACTTGTACTACAGGAACTGGTGCTTCTGGTGAAACTCTATCAACACGACCAAAATGATATACATCTAAAATGACATCGCCAATTATCAATATTTTTTTCGTACTCGGGAATAATGTATTATTGCTAATCATTGCTTGTATCTTTAATAAATTTTGCCCAAAAATTAATTGAATGATCTTTATCTATTAGAAAAGATTTAATTGACGCATTTTCGCCACATTCCACATCACTATTTTTATCTCCAATCATATAGGAACTCTTAACATCTATATGGTGTTTTTTTATTGCTTCGAGAACTAATTTTGGCGAAGGCTTTCTGCAATTACAGTTTTCTTCAGGAGAATGGATGCACATAAACGTATCTGCAATGTTGATTCCATTTTTTTTTAATTGCTCTGTCAATAACTCATTAAAAGCATGAGCTTGCGCCTCAGTGAAAAAACCACGCCCAACACCAGACTGATTTGTAATTATAATAAGCATAAATCCAGCCTTTTGCAACTGGATTAAAGATTCTTGTACACCATCAATAAATCTCAAGTCTTCTGGACGATAAACATATCCAAAATCTACATTAATTGTTCCATCACGATCAAGAAAAACTGCTTTCTTCATAGATATTTAAAATTTCGAATCAACGATTTCACAAATTATATGCCCAATTAATATATGTATTTCTTGTATTCGCGCAGTAACATCAGAAGGTACAACAATATTTATGTCGCAAACCTTATTCATCAAGCCCCCATTTCGCCCACTCATACCAATAGTTTTGCATCCAATTTCTCGACCAAAATCCAAAGCACTTACCACATTTGCACTATTTCCACTTGTCGATATTCCAATTATCACATCTCCGGGCTGAGCCAACGCCTCCACCTGTCGTTTGAACACATCATCATATCCGTAATCATTTGCTATTGCCGTTAATGCAGAGGTATCTGTAGTTAGTGCAATTGCTGGTAAAGCCTTTCTCTCTTTTAAAAAACGACCAGTAAATTCAGCAGCAATATGCTGAGCATCACCTGCACTTCCACCATTGCCAAACAAAATTATTTTATTTTTTTGCTCTATAGATGATAGAATAACATTCGCAACAACCTCTATCGTTTGAGAAATCAAATATCTTGAAGTCTCAACTGTAGCTATATGTGAATCAAATATTTCACGAATTAATTTTTCCATTTATTCATTATCTGTTTCAAAAAACTCTTTTACCCAATTATTAACAAAGTATTTCTCAAAGCTATTTGATAACTTATTTTTGTTTAGAATTTTATATTTTATTTCATTTACTTTCTCTTGAGTAATTTCATCTTTTATTATAACTATTCTGTTTTCATCGTAAAAGTCAGCATCTACAATTCGTGAATTTGTTGTTATCAGTACAGCTCCAGAAGCAAGAACTTCAAAAGTTCTCATTGTCAAACCAGCCTGACCATAACGCTGAACATCTAATACACTACCCGAAGCTTTGAAAATTGATGCTACCTGTTTTAAATTTATTTTTTTAAAACTCACTGATGACCATTTTATTTCCTTATAATCCTTATTAAATATCTTGTTGTATAAAAACCACCATTTAGCAGGAGAGTACAAAAACAAAAAGGAGTTCTCAAATTTTTCAAAAGTATATTTCATTACTTTATATCTATTTGAATGTAAAGTCCCTACAAATGATATATCATATGTTCTTGTATTGGTATTATCTTCCGGTTGTAATTTAAATTCTTTACTATAAAATAAATGCTTTAGTTTCAAATGAGCATTTTTTTCAACATCAACAAAGTCAATACTATAACATTTATCAAAGAACTCCTGAATTCTAATACCATTTAAGCTATTATTATTGGTTGCATCATATGTATAATATATCAGCTTTGCCATAGGATTATTTATCCTGAAATTCAAGATAAAACTTTCAGGAATTACCTCCCCTTTTATTAATAAAAAGTAATCGTACTTTTTCGCTTTTATTTTTTCAGTAATTTCATTGAAATACCTTGAGATAAGAACATCCATAGCTTTCTTTTGCGTTCTAACTAAAGCTTTCATTAAGGCACTATTGGAAGGTCTTTCATCAAAATAATCAACCTCATAACCATTTTCTTCTATGGCATTTTTAATGCTTATTTCGTAACCAAAAAAAGCAGGACTAATAAACAGAACTAATTGTTTACTCATAAAAAATCTATTTGAATAATCCTTTATTTTTCATTTCATCTATTGAATGCTGATATTTATCTTCAATGATTTGTTGTTGATCAACCCATCCCGCAAATAATTCTATCCCTTGTTTAAAGCTTACGGAAGGGGCATATCCAAGCATAGAAGTAATTTTTGTTATATCAGCAAAATTGTGTCGTATGTCGCCTAAACGATAGTTTCCTGAAATTTTCACAGACACCTTAGTCTGATAAGATTCAAATAGTTCATTCACTACTGAAATCACATCCGTTGCTACACCCGTACCAACATTAAACACTTGCCCGTTGGCTTCTTCTTTTTCGATCCCCAAAATAGTGGCATTCACCACATCATCGATAAAGACAAAGTCCCGGGATTCTTTTCCATCTTCAAAGATATTTATTTCCTTTCCATTCTTGATTAATGTTGAAAAGATAGATAAAATTCCAGTATAAGGATTTGAGAGCGATTGCCCCGGACCATATACATTTTGATATCTGAACGCCACTGGAGCAACACCTATTGTCGGGCAAACGGTCATTACCATTTGTTCCTGATTGTATTTTGTGATTCCATACACAGACGATGGATGAATTTTTGATTCCTCATCTGTGGCAAGCAGCTGCAAAGGTTTTGTCGCGCCAGGATATTTCACTTCAAAATCGCCCTTCTGCATATCCTCATCGTGACGGTGGTTTGGATAAACGACACCAAGTTCTTCGCTCAGGTATTTGCCTTCCCCATAAATGGCACGGGATGATGCTACAACCACTTTCTTTATCGAATGAGGGCGATTTGCCAATATGTCGAGCAGCAAAGCTGTGCCTCCAATATTCACCTGGGCATAATGTTCGATTTGGTACATTGATTGTCCGGTTCCCGTTTCCGCCGCTAAATGCACGACTACGTCTTGCCCGTCAATCGCCTTCACAATATCCTTCCGGGAGGCGATAGTGCCTTGAATGAAATTTACCTTGTCCCGAATAGATAGATAGAGGGGAGAAGTTATTGATGGATTCTCCCCATGAATTTGCGGGGACAGATTATCCAGTACAGTAATTGTGTGTCCTTTGCGAATGAGTTTGAGTGCAAGATTAGACCCTATAAATCCGGCACCTCCGGTAATTAATATGTTCATGTTTTTGATTAGTTTATGAAACTTCCAAATTTATCAGTTTTTTCCCAGCTATTTGTTTCTTTATTATATCTTTTCACAATTCTTGCCGGTGAACCTACAATTACGCAATAGTCGGGAAATGTTCCTCTGACAACCGAGTTGGCTCCCACAACACATTGTTTGCCCAATATTGTTCCTGCTTGAATTGCCGCACCATAACCGATAAAGCAATTTTCACCAATATGGGTTGTTTTCACTAAGTATTTCTGGTCCAAGATATGTTTGCCAATCTCCTGGTAGTTATGATCTATATTAGTGATAAATACATTTGCAGATAATGTTGTATGTGAACAAATACTTAAAAATTCGCTTGAACAAATTATATGGCAATTTTGTCCAAAAGAGATATTATCCTCTATAATTATTTTTCCACTATCATGCGCTTCAATCCTTAATCCGGGAAAGATTCTAACTCGACTTCCAATACTAATATTTCTCCCGCCAAGAATTGAGAGAGTTTTTCCAATATAAGATGGAAAACCAACTTTTTTGAAACGTAGCCTGAGCAAGAAAGTATTCAGAAACCAAAAGAATTTTTGAATTTTTGCTATCATACGATTTTCTTATTTAGAATTTTTAACACAGCACAATAAACCTCGTCCATAGTTATACCTTTGATGCATTCATTCGTTCCCAAATGACAAATATGCTGGTTACAAGGTTTACACTCCAAATCATGAGAAATAATACAAACTGAATCACCAAGCGGCTTTACGGCATTAGGATCGGCCTTTCCAAAGATTACTATAGTTGGTATTGAATAAGCCGATGCCAAATGACCTGCTCCACTGTCATTACAAACTATTAAATCGCAAACATTCAAAAGAATGATGTATTTCGAGAGCGATTCTTTAACCACAACGACTTTAATATTCTCATCTAATTCATTTCTAATTTTCTCTATCGTATATCTTTCGTTCGGTCCCTCAAAGAGGATAAAAGCTATGTTGAGCTGTAATTCATTTATTTTTTTAATCAGAGATGCAAACTTTCCTTCATCCCATTTTCTAGCACCTACGCTAGCGCTAACCCCTGGATGAAGCCCAACAATAAGCTTATCTTTTAACAATCTATCTGTTTTGAAAGACTCTACAACCTTTATGTCAGAATCAGACAAATGAAGCATAGGAAACTTAACGCTTTCATCAGCACATAACCCTATTTGGTCAAGTAAATAAAGACCCTCCTCCGAATAATGAACAATACTGTCATTAGCAGTGATTGGATCAGTAAGCATATATTCACCACCTGAAGATGAGTAGCTAATTTTTCTTTTAGATTTTATAAAATTCATATAAAATATATTTCTCCAATCCCCTCTAAAATCAATACAAATGTCGTATTCCTTCCTATTGATTTTTCGTATTTTGGAAAAAAAAGCAATGAGGTTCTTAAAAGACTTATTAAATGGAGCAATCCAAGGACAATCAACAATTATAAATTTATCAACGATTTTTTGATTGGCAAGTAATGTTTCTACTACCTTTGTACAAACCAAAGTTATTTGGGAATTTGGAAAGTTTTGCCGTATTTTACGTAGTGACGGTAAATACATAATAGTATCCCCTATCAGAAAAAATGCAATAACTAATACTTCTTTATCTTGTATAGAAACTATATAACGATCATTCTTTGTCTTATTCAAGATAAAGAATGATAATAGACGGTCTACTTTGTGAAGTTTATCAAGTTTTTTTTGATTAAACTTTGGCATGGCTATATTTATTAGTATTAGTATTTACATATTTTCCTTTTATTATCACAGCAACAAAAATCCACATCCACATAATACCAAGATTTAATTCTGAAACACCTGCTATTTGTCCACAAAATAAAACAAGGCTAAATATCACAACAAACAAAGCATCATGTTTATCTAAGAGTTTAATTAGTGGTTTTAATACATTAAATATAAATATTGTCCATATTACAAAACCGATAACCCCAATATTACTTAACATGTTAAATAAGAAACTTGATGTTCTATGACTACCCAAGCCCACTCCTAATCCATCGGTTTTGAGAAATAAATTCCATGAAAAAATATCTGCACTTGTTCTATTAATTCCTGACCCAGAATTTAATTTATCCAATAAAACGCCATTAAAAATCACATTTAAATATGGGATTTGAGTGATTATATAATAAGCTAACAAAATAGACAGAATAATCCAAATTAGAGATTTGCGCCTAAACAAAAAAGCATAAATTAAAGCTCCAGCTAGGAATGATACAATCCCTATGCTTGATAGATTAAATATTAAACATAGGAATAAGAATATGCATAGATATTTATATTTTAATCCTTTTTGGGGAAATAAAGCCCAAAAAGATGCTGCAATAAAAACTCCAGCAAAAGAAGGCTCAGTGAATGTTGCAGAAATTCGATTTATTCCTAGATCTTCAACACTTAAAAGTGTTGATGTAGTAGTTTGAGATATTTTATTATTATAAAGAAAACTCGATGGATAAGGAATTGTAGGATAAACCATATTTATATACTGAAGGATACCAATAAATATAAAAACTGTTATAGTCAGTATTAATGTTTTCCAAAGTAAACGAGTGTCAATATCTTTTCTTTTTTGATAAATTAAATGAAAGGTAATAACATGTACTATTAAATAAATACTTTGAATCAAATTACTTAAACTGTAAGACAATGGTAAACCTCCATAAACTACATTATCGTCAATACCAGCATTTCCAGGATAAACCTCAATTCCTCCAAACAACTCAGGATAAAATGTGGAAGATACTAAACAAACAGACAAAAATAAAAATAACCATTTAGTCGTTGTATCTACCTTGAAATGCGTTAAATTCTTTTTGTAAGATAAGAATTTGATTATAAAAAAGATTTCTGTAATAAAAAAAGGCTGTATTGCTCTTCCTTCGATGTTTAAAACAGATGTTGCTTGGAAAATCGATGACAATATTAATGCAAAAACAAAATACTGTGTTGGTTTAAACAACAAATAAAACATAATCATAATCCATATAATACCAAATACCGTCATAAATACGAATGTTTTAATTTATTATACTTTCTCAATAATATAATAAATTGAGATATAGTTATAAAGGATTCTACAATAAACATTGAGCCTAATGCCCCCCAATAGCTGTAACTTTTAATAAGTAAAATGCCAATTAAGATACTTAAAGCTGCTGCTGTAAAATTGATTATTCCAATTGTTTTATTTTCGTTTGTTACTAACATTCCTATTAATGATGGCAAATTTAATCCAGCTATAATTGAAACAAAACACATTATTGAAAATAATTTTGAAATATTCTCTATTTCTGATTTCGTAAAAAAACTAACTAACTGTATTGAGAAGAAACTTACAATTATATTAATTCCCAAAAGAATTACAAAAAAACACACATACAGCTTCTTAATTAATTTTAAAAATGCTAACTTAGATCTTTCCCATGTTCTACATGCGTAAGGATATATTGCCTGAAATGCAATCACAGGCAACTGTTTAATAAAAAAAACTATTTTATCTGATACAGAATATATACCGATTTCATTTCCTGTACCAAAAAAGCCTAATATTATCAAGTATGAGTTGGACATCACCATACTGAAAAAAGAAGCAAGAAATAAGAAAAAACCATTTTTAAGTTGAGTAAAAAGATCTTTTTTTATTGGTATATAAAATTTATACTTAAAGTTATTATAAATCAAAACCAACATCAAAATGCTTCCTATCAAATCCATACTGCCAATAATTAAGTTGACATAGATATAATCTTCTGGTTGACGAATGAATATATAAATAAATATTCCCGCTAAGCCTTTGGATATGATAGAAAAGTAAATAAGATATTGCATCTTCTGCATACCTTGAAAAAACCAAACTGGAAAGAATGCTCTTCCAAGTGGTAAAGCAAATGATAGCAAATATAAAATTGCTTGAGAATTAAATTGTGGTACAAAAAAAATCAAAGATGCTAATAGTACAAAAGCGAAAATGATAATAAGTACTTTTACACAAAGAATTGAATTAACAACATTATTTACAATAACTTTATTATCATAATTTGAACTAATTTCTTTTGTTCCTGACATATTAAAACCGTAATCAACAATTATCAGAAAAATATTCATTAATGCCTGAACGGCGCTTAATATCCCGAAATTAACAATGCCAATTATATGTAATAAAAAAGGTGTTATTATCAATGGGAATAAAAAATTAAAACCCTGATATATACCTAAATATAAAAAGTTATAAACTACCGAAGATATTTTGATTTTATGTTTATTATATTTCATCCGCAAAGATTTAATTCAAAAATCTTAATTCTTGTCATCGGCAATTTTAAAATTTTCAAAACTATTTACTGTTTTTTGAAAACATTTACAAATCTCTTCAAAGCCAACTTACAGGTCTCCGATGGCTACTTACAAGTCTCCGATGACAACTTTCAGGTCTCCGATGACTACTTTCAGCACTCCGATGGCTACTTTCAGCTCTTCGATGACAACTTTCAGGTCTTCGATGACAACTTACATGTCTCCGATGGCTACTTTCAGCTCTCCGATGGCTACTTTCAGGTCTTCGATGACAACTTACAGCTCTCCGATGGCTACTTACAGGTCTCCGATGACTACTTATAGTTCTCCGATGACAACTTACAGCTCTTCGATGACAACTTACAGCTCTCCGATGACTACTTACAGCTCTTCGATGACAACTTACAGCTCTTCGATGACTACTTACAGCTCTTCGATGACTACTTACAGCTCTCCGATGACAACTTTCAGGTCTCCGATGACTACTTTCAGGTCTCCGATGACTACTTTCAGGTCTCCGATGACTACTTACAGCTCTTCGATGACAACTTACAGCTCTCCGATGACTACTTACAGCTCTTCGATGGCTACTTACAGCTCTCCGATGACTACTTACAGCTCTCCGATGACTACTTTCAGGTCTCCGATGACTACTTTCAGGTCTCCGATGACTACTTACAGCTCTTCGATGACAACTTACAGCTCTCCGATGACTACTTACAGCTCTCCGATGACTACTTACAGCTCTTCGATGGCTACTTTCAGGTCTCCGATGACAACTTACAGCTCTCCGATGACTACTTTCAGCTCTCCGATGGCTACTTTCAGGTCTTCGATGACAACTTACAGCTCTCCGATGACTACTTTCAGCTCTCCGATGACAACTTACAGGTCTTCGACAGAAGCTACCGACGATAAAAAAGCATTTCGGCTATAAATTTACATCAATTTTCAGAATCATTGGCTTTTTCTGAAAATCGGGATGAACATTTTTACCTGTCCATCCCATTTTTCGGACAGTAGTGACTTAAGCTACTGTATTTTTTTCATTCTTAGCTTTGGTGGTTAGCTTTACTTTTCTTTTAAGCTCTGAAAAAGTATAATCCTTTAGCTTAACCGGATCGGTACCTTTATAAAGCGCCTTACCAGTTCCCAGTATATTCTTCAGCTGGGCATACACTTTATTCAGTTTGTCGATATTAGCCTGTACCACCGATTGTCTGTTAGAGATAATTTGCTTCTGCTGCAATCTGAGGTTATACACCTCGTTTTTGGCATCTTTAAATGTTTTCAGCAAATCTTCCTTCATTCCCTTAGCCATAAGTGCTGCTTTATGATTTTCGATATTTTGAATCACTACATTCAACCTATCAATCACAGCTTCAGGATCTACCGAACGAATTTTCAACTTCAGACCGCTAATTCCAAAGTTAGCCGGTGTAAGCGGAAATTCCTTGTCCGATTTATTTACATAGTCGGTTAAGTAGTCTAAGGGTTTAATCAACCCTTGCATAGTTTCATACATGCGCTTAGTTATAGCCTGCTTCAGGAGCGACTCAGCCTGTGGCGCCACTAATTCATTTACTTCATTGGTCAACTGATCGTAACCATTGATAAACTCATCGTTAAACAAAGCCGAATGAGCCTCAAAATCGGCACGATCGCGGCGAAAGCTTAATGACACTAACCCGCATATAACGGGCAATTCTTCATCTTTACAACTAAAGATGCGAGATAAATTTTTTACCTCCATAATAAAAATTAATTTAAGTTTAATAATTATGATTCAGCCACACTTCGGCATTCTCATTTAATTTTTATGGAAGTTGTCTGTTCAGATAAAAATACAGATAAAAAAGACAGATATTGATTGTACATGTTCATAAAATACGAACGGACAACCTTAGTTAAATTGATAATTGATAATTAATAATTAATAATTAAAAATTAATAATTAAAAATTAATAGTTCTCTCGATAGCTAACGCGATTTTCATTATTCATTATTCATTCTTCAATTTTTTCTCTCACAGAAGAACACAGAAGCTAATTAATTAATAATTAAAAATTAATAATTAATAGTTCTCTCGATAGCTAACGCGATTTTCATTATTCATTATTCATTCTTCAATTTTTTCTCTCACAGAAGAACACAGAAGCTAATTAATTAATAATTAATAGTTCTCTCGATAACTAATGGGATTTTCATTGTTAATTATTAATTATTAATTATTAATTATCATTTAGTTTTTATATCGATACTTCGTTAAACGTTTCTCTCCAATTTTTTCTATCACTCCATTATCTGCGGCATCCTTTAAATCTCTGCTCGCAGTTGCAGTTGATATTTCTTTATTATGTCTTAAATAGTCTTGTCTTGTAAACAAATTATTTCCAATAAAATCCTTAAAAAAGGCAATTCTATCAGTATTAGTTAATGTTAGGTTTTGGCTTCTCAATAAATCTTCTAAAGCGATATTGATAATTTCAAGCATAAATTCAATAAAACCAGTTGAATTTCCCTGATTATCTGATTTTCCAAGAACATCGTAATAATCTTGCTGTCTTTCTTTAATTAACGATTCAATTGATAAATACTCAAAAACAGGAGAATAATCTTTTAATATCATTGTTTGCCAAAGGCGCCCCATTCTTCCATTTCCATCAATAAATGGGTGAATAAATTCAAATTCATAGTGAAACACACAGCTTTTAATGAGCAGAATATCATTGTCGTTTTTTAAATAGTCAAATAAATCCTTTATCAATGGATAAACAATATCTCCCGGCGGTGCAATATGAGTAACATTGTTGCCTTTAATTATTCCAACTGCGGTTGTACGAAACTGTCCGGCATTTTCAATCAAAGAACTCATCAGAATTCCGTGAGCACGACATAACGAATCAATGTCATATGCATTGAATTCATTCAGTTTAGAATATAATTCAATTGCATTTTTTACTTCAATAATATCTTTTTGAGGCGCTAAGACCCTTTTATTGTCAATTAAATCAGTAATTTGCTCAACAGTCAGCGTATTTCCTTCAATTTCAAGTGAAGATTGTATTGATTTTATTCTGTTTCGCTTTCGTAATTCAGTTGGTGGTTTTATTAGTTTTGCCGATTTAATTTCACCAATCTTTTCAGAAATAGAGGAGGTTAGCTTTAATATTTTATTTGTTATTTCGTAAGGTGGCCTCATAAGTCCTTTGTTTTTGATAGTATCATTTGATAGTATCAAAATAATTAATAATTAAAAATTAATAATTAATAGTTCTCTCGATAGCTAACGGGATTTTTATTCTTCATTCTTCATTCTTCAATTTTTTCTCTTACAGAAAATACAGAAGCTGATTAATTAACAATTAAAAATTAATAATTAATAATTCTCTCGATAGCTAACGGGATTTTCATTCTTCATTATTCATTCTTCAATTTTTTCTCTCACAGAAAATACAGAAGCTAATTAATTAATAATTAAAAATTAATAATTAATAGTTCTCTCGATAGCTAACGGGATTTTTATTCTTCATTCTTCATTCTTCAATTTTTTCTCTTACAGAAAACACAGAAGCCAATTAATTAACAATTAAAAATTAATAATTATTAATTCTCTCGATAGCTAACGTGATCTTCATTATTCATTATCAATTATTAATAATTAATTATTAATTATTAATTTTTAATTTTTAATTTTTAATTATTCATCCAGAACTTTTCGTACAAATTCGGAACGTAATCCGGAATTATTCTGACGTAAAATAATGATTCTAATTTGCTGAAAAGCCTGACAATAATAGTTATTGTCAGGCTTTTATATAAATCTCAAAATATCAATTACTTAATTGAATCGGTGCAATTGATTATTTGTTTTTGATGATAACTACACGGTTTTTCCACAAAACAGGGTCAACCTGTACGCTGCTACCAAACCATTTCACTTCGATATTGTCTTTGCTGATACCATATTTCTTAGCCAGTTTAGCAGCTACAGTTTCGGCACGTTTTTGCGACAATGATTTGTTGTAAAGTTCAGTACCGGTAGCGTTATCAGCATATCCGCTTACTGTAATTTTAGCAGTTGGGTTTTTCTTTACATATTCGGCTACAGCAGCAAGAGCAGCTTCCTGTTCTTCATTTACAATTGAGCTCTTATTCAAAGCAAAGTAAACGCTTTGTTCCAGATTTTCTACTTTGATAACCACTGGTTCTTCTTTTACCACCGGTGCAGGTTCTACTACTGGTGCAGGAGCCGGTTCTACAACTGGTGCAGGAGCTGGTTCTACCGGTTTGGTTTCCAATACAGGAGCTTCTTCAGCAGGTTGTTCTACAGCTTTAGAAGGGAACTTGTAAGTAAGACCCAAAGTTACAGCAGGAACAGCATCGAAAAACAAATCTGTTTTGAAATCATTCATATTGTCTGTAGTAGCATTAGCTTCAGCAATCAGATTCAAAGCTAAAGATTTGCTCAGATTTAAATCCAACTGGGCACCTGCGCGAAGCAGACCGGCCAATGAACCTTCAGTAACGTTATCGTTCTGATAAGCGCCACCCAAACCGGCAAACAAAGAAAAATCCAACAAACGATTAGGATTGTAGCCACCCAGATTGCTCAGGTTGAAAAGAGCATCCAAAGTAAGCGTTTCACCGGTGAAACCTTTAGAAAATGTATTTACATCCCAATTGTATTTGTTGTAACCGAGCATACCGCGTAGTCCCCATACCGGAGAAAATTTGTAGCCCAATTCAAAACGTCCAAGATATCCAATCATATCTCCTAACTGTACCGTTGAGTTATCTTCTGATAAGAAGTCGTTACCTTCACCAAAGAAAGCATTAACACCTCCGTTAAGTCCGATAAACCAGCCCGGTTTGAAATCATTGTCCGAAGTGGACTGAGCATTCGTTGTAAACAACATGCTCACCAAAAGCACTGTAGTAAAAATTAACTTTTTCATACTTGTTTGATATTAATAATTAAAAATATATCTATAAAAATAATAAATAGTTCGTAGCGTTAAAGTTTATTATTATTCGCAAAACTACAAATAATAATTTACATTATGATAAAAAACTGTTAGAAAAATACAAATTGTAGAAAAAAAACATTGAGAAACAATTCATTAATTAAAATTCATCTTATTCTCTACAGGAAGCTTTATTTTCCCTGTTCCTCGCTGCTATATCCGTAGCCATATTTTTTTCCATAACCATAGCCATACTTACGGCCATATCCGTATTTATACGTAATCTTCTGAATATCTTCGGCATTCACAACAAAATACATATTGTTCAGTTTTTTCTGATGATAAAGTTGCGTTGCCTCGGCGATATTACGTTTTGGTGTATAATCGGCACGCACCACATATACACTGGCATCGGCAAAGCGGTTCAATGAAAAACTATCGGACACAGCGCCAACGGGAGCAGTATCTAATAATATATAATCATATTGTTCTCTGAATTCGGCCATTAAATCGTCCAAAGTTTTTTTCATCAACAATTCGTTGGGATTAGGAGGCACCGGGCCTGCAGTAATCACATCCATATTAGGATGATAACCCGAAGGACGTATCAGTTTGCTTTTATCTAAATGGCCCGAGAGGTAAAGCGTAATACCCGTACGGTTATCAATTCCCAGGTATTCACCTAATTTAGGACGACGAATATCAAGTCCGACCACCAATACTTTCTTATCCAAAAATGCTAAACTCATAGCCAGATTGATGGTAACAAAGGTTTTACCTTCGCCACTGATACTGGATACCACATTGATTATTTTTTTGGAAGGATCGTTGAGCACAAACAGCAGGTTGGTACGCAGCAGCCTGATCATTTCGGTAAAACTATCGGTACCATGTTCGTGAATAACCACATTGCCCGTTTCGGTACTTCTTGGTATTTCGCCCAGTACCGGCACATCCGATATTTTTTGCAATTCTTCTTTGTTTTCGATCTGATAACGCAGAACTTCTCTGAAGTAGATCACCAAAACAGGTAAGATAAACCCTGCTGCCAATGCCAGTAAAAAGATAATACTTCTCTTGGGAGATACCGGAATACCATTGGTGCGCGGTTTGTCAATTATTTTGGCATTAGGCACTACCATAGTCATGCTCAGGTAGTTTTCTTCTTTTTTCTTCAGCAGGAACAAAAACAACGACTCCTTAACACCCTGCTGGCGTTTGATTTCGGTATATTCGCGTTCCTGACGGGGAATAGCCCGGATACGGGTCATATTTTCGTTGCTCTTATCCATCAGGTCTTTCCGAGCCAATTGCTGACTGCGTTTTTCGTTGCGTATGCTTATCAGCACATTATTGTACATCGATTCGATTTGAGCAGTAAGGTCAACCATAATTTGATTGGTAGGTGAAGCCGTATTTTCGAGACGTTTTTTCTTCAGCACCAGCGTGTTGTATTCGTTGATAAGATTACTTAAACTGATATTCTGAACTCCTGTATTGGCCGGAAGCAACTGATTCCGGTTTTCCTTTTTGTTCATATAATCATCAATAAAAGTAATAATGCTTAATTGAGTCTCAATTTCGAGGCGTTTTTCTTCGAGCGTACCGGTTTGTTCGATAAACAGTCCGGCTTCCGAAGTAATATCCGTTAAGCCCTGAGCCTGTTTGTAATTCTCCACCTTGCTCTCAACATCGCTCAGTTCCGATGTAATGGAGGCTAAGCGTTCCTCAATAAAAATAGCCGTGTTGTTGGCTACCAGATTCTGGTCCTTCATGTTTTCCTGATTATACATCTGTATAAATGTATTCAGGAAATCTTTACCACGCGTTAAATTTCGGGTTTTTAAGGTAATACTTACTACCGAAGTAGTTTTGGAAGTCAGCTCTATTGACATGGACTCCTGAATAAAGTCGGCCACAGCAAGCGGATTATAAATCTGAACATCCATCACCATATTCTCGGTAGGTACAAAAGCACCACGAGTCATATATATAAGTCCGAAAGGTAAAGCTACGATGCTATCTTTAAGATTGGCCTTCACAGAGAATTCTTCTTCCCGGTACATGCCGGTAAATTCGCAAGCGCCATTAGGAGCCACCTCTACCGTAAATTCGTAAGGCTGCTTCATGCTTAAAGTATCGAGAATATTATCCGACATTCTGAAGAGCACCGGGCACTTATCGCCATAAAGTTCGGTAGCTCTGAAACCAGTGGTCATATAGCTTACATAAAGACCCATTTTGCGTACCACCTGTTCGGTAAGCGTAGCCGTTTGCAATACTTCAAGCTCATTGTCCACATTGTTTTTCATATTAAACAGTCCTAAGTCCTTCAGACCGTCCAATTCTTCGATACCGCCCCCCTTTTTATCGTCTTTGAGCAGTACCGATGTTTTTATTTCGTAAACAGGAGTAGCTAATTTCAGATACACAAAACCCAGAATCATTGATATGAGTATGGTAACTACAAACCATTTCCAGTAATGCAGATATCTGAAAAAAATCTCTAACAAGTCAATCGAGTTTTCCTCTTCTAATTCTTCTTGTTCCTGGTAATTATTCATCGCGGAAAAATTTTATCTTTTATCTTAATATATTTACAACTAAACTCGCCACAGAAATAAGGATAGATACTACCGACACACTTAATGTTTCGGCTGAACCAATTGCGGTCGACCGGGCTTTCACCTTATTCGGTTCCACATACACCACGTCGTTTTGCTCCAGATAGTAACCGGGCGAAACAACTATATTCTCATCATTCAGATTAAGATATATGATTTTTTTACTGCCATCGGCATTTTCGCGGATAATTTTGATATTATCGCGTTTTCCGTAGATAGTTAAGTCGCCTGCCAATGCAATTGCATCTAATATGGTGAGTCGGTCGTTGGTAGTGGTAAACATGCCGGGACGACTCACTTCGCCTAATACATTGACACTAAAATTGACAAATCTGATGGTGATTATTGGTTTTTCGTTTGTAAAAGCAGATTTAAGCTTTTGTTGCAGTACGGTTTCGAGTTCGGCACGGGTAAGGCCTACTACTTTAAGCTTACCGAGCGATGGAAAATCAATGGTTCCGTCGGTACTTACGAGGTAACTTTGCAAGGTTGGTTGCGAATACAGACTATTGGCTGCAGCAATATCAACTGTTTGCGGAGTAAAAAGATTGTAGTTTTTTGAAGCCTCGGGTTCAGAACTTGCCACCGAAATGCTCAGAACGTCTTTAGGTTTGATGCGTGTATCGTGAAGTCCTGCTTTAGCAAGCAGGCTGTCGCTGTTTGCCGAGGGTTGCAGATACACAATTTTTTTAGAAGAGCCGCACGAAGAAACTGCAAGGCCCAAAACGATCAGAAAAAATAAGTAATAAGATTTATTCATAAAAATATAATTAAATACGTCCTATCCGACTTTTATATTGAAATGTGTTATTAAATAAAGTAACAAACAGAACTGTACTAAAAATTTTACCAGATATAAACTACGTAGCAAAGCACGTCACTCCCATCGGGGGGTAACAGAAAAATCTTCTTTATTAACTAATCTTGACATCCTTTTCAAAACAACAACATGAAATCTCGCGAAATTGTTTCAAAACAGGCTGTTTAAGTATAACAGGCTGATGAATTTTAGATAAAAAACATAAATTTGACAAAAAATCAAAATGTCTTTCACTTAAAAAACATCTCAGAAAACAATCAGGCATGCCTGATAATCTGATCCTGATTAAGTGTTACGGTTAATCCAATTTGCTCAATATGCAAAACTACCCATTTTTTAAGCACCTTGCATACTTTACCACTCAACGATTTAAGAGGGCCACAAGCTACCAGCACTTCCTCATCCACAATAAATGAGCACTCCTTCCCTCTGGCTGCATCAACAAACTCTTTGATTGCATCTATCTCGGCTTCTCTGACTACAGCAGGGCTACTGTTATAAAAAACAATCCGCGAAACTCCATTTGTTTTCAATAAAGTACGCAACACCTCATCAGTGGTTTTTACAAAAATATATGACGAAAACAGTGGCACTTCCACCATTTTTACCCTGTCGGACCATTTACGGGGCGTATAATGTAATGGTAAATACACTTCTACCCCATTAGCTTTCAACCGTTGCTCCACTTGTTTTTCGGCGCGGGGAGCAGTATATAATACATACCAGTTCATATTTTTCAGATAGCTCAAGCCGGTTTTTCTCGGCTGAAAACAACAACAGCCGTCATATTTTCTTAAGAAAATATCCGGCTGCAAAATATGTTTACCGGAAAAAACCGGTGCTTAGTTTTAAATAATTAATAACTTTTATAAGGCTTACGCTTGTATTCAGCGATAAATCAATTACAGATACTATCCGGGCACACATGCATCCGAAAACAGGATAAGTATTGAACTGAAAAGGCGTAAACTTCAAATCTATCATCGTTATTGTAATTTTTTTCAAGTCGGAAACAAAAACTGTACCTAAAAAGCCTGCTAAATAAAAAATCAGGATAAACGTGCTTTATAGAATACCGACAAAGAAATCAAAAACCAAAGTAAATACCTCGCTTAAATAAAACAGGGATTAACTTTATTTTATTTTTGCAAAGATAGATATTTTTTTTTTAATCAACTAATCATTTTAGGTTAAAACACACCGTCAAACAGGCATTTTAACGTTGCCGTTCAGTTTTCCGAAAGCTGCGTTAGATTACACATAACAATTTCAGATTGTACAAGATATTAGACATCAATACATTTATATTTAAAACAGTTTTAATCGTTATAAATATCATTGCGTAATACAAAATACTACAAATTCACTTTTTTTAATAAAAATAATACCACAACTGAGGTTTATGAACTGTGCATACCGACAAGCAGGCATGTTACATTTACGGGCAAAACCAAAACCTGTTGTGGTTGATATTCATTAAAGAAGCATCGCTCTATCATCTTTTTAGCGAAAAGAGCAGAGTTTTTTTGTATCTTTGCAGCTCAATAAAACAAATAAGATGGGAAGAATATTAGCCATAGATTATGGGCGTAAACGTGTAGGACTGGCTGTAACAGATCCCCTGCAAATTATTGCCAACGGGCTGGATACTGTTCCCGCACATGAAGTTTTAGTTTATCTTGAGAAATACCTTGGGCATGAAAAAGTGGATAAGTTTGTAGTGGGTTATGCCCGGCAAACCAACGGAGAAGATTCGGAAAGTATGCAGTATATAAAGCCTTTTGTAGCGGCTCTGCAAAAAAAATTTCCGACCATTGAACTTGTATATGCCGACGAGCGTTTCACTTCGGTAATGGCTCACAAAACCATGCTCGATGCCGGACTAAAGAAAAAAGACAGGCAAAATAAGGAACTGGTGGATAAAATATCGGCAACAATTATTTTGCAAAGCTATCTGGCATCTACATCGTATTAACGGCACTTTTTTTTTTTGAACGATTATTTCTAAGTACATAACAAAAAAAATAGAAACGCGGATATAGCGGATTTAACTGATATACCCTGATTTATTGTAGTAATAAAACGGATTTTAATTCTGATTTACTTACTACGTAAATGGCGGATTAGCGTTCGCAGCTGAAAATCAGCCGACTTCACTTGTGAAGTCTAAAATCTGTAATGTAATCCGTATGAGGAAAACTTTTGAGTTTACAGCGAAAATCTGTTTTATCCGCTATATCCGCGTTTCTATTCACATGAATCACTATTTACATCCATTAGGAAAAATAGAATTTTTGTCATGTACTAAACAATTATTTATATATGATATTACCAATTTATACTTACGGAACCGGAGTTTTAAGAAAAGTTGCAGAACCGATTGCACAAGATTATCCGGGTTTGACCGACCTGATTAATAATATGTACGAAACCATGTATCATGCCGAGGGTGTTGGGCTGGCTGCTCCGCAAATAGGACTGGCTATACGACTTTTGGTTATTGATTTGGAAGTATTTAAAGAAGAAGACCCGGAACTGGGTAGCTTTAAAGTAGCCATGATTAACCCTACTATGCTGGAATTCAGCGAAGAAAAAGTACCCGGCGAAGAAGGTTGTCTGAGTATACCCGGCATACACGAAAGTGTACTACGCTCTGAGAAAATTACAATCAGGTATTATGATGCTGAATTTAACGAACACGTTGAAACCTTTGAAGGATACAAAGCCCGCGTAGTACAACACGAATATGACCACTTAGAAGGCAATCTTTTCACGGATAAAGTTTCGCCCATCAGAAGGCAATTGCTTAAATCAAAACTCACAAACATTGTGAAGGGCAAAACATCAGCCAATTATAAAATAAAAACAGCCTGATTGCCATCAACAATCAGGACTGTTTTATACTGCTTTTTTGAATTTGCGTTAAGTCATTAATCACAGAGAAAACCCCGATAGCAAAAACGCGTTGGGGTAATTCCTTTACTCACCAGCTATCACAACTCAAACTCTTCTTTGGCTTTCGGAATTTCGATATTATTAAATCCGACAGCTCTGAGTTTTTCGGCGTACTCTTTCTGTACTTCGTAATCGCCGTGTACAAGGAAAGTTTTACGTACAAGCGCTTTGTCCTGACAGTTCAGGAAATCAATCATCTCGCTGTAATCACCATGTCCCGAGAAAGATTCAATTCTGGCAATACGGGCATTAACCTCATGTATTTCACCAAAGATAGAGATTTCTCTCAGTCCCGGTTCCTGAATACGTGCACCTAAAGAAGTTGGCGAGCAGTATCCCACCACGAGAATTGTATTGCGCCAGTTAGACACATTATTAGCCACATGATGTTTAATTCGTCCGGCTTCCATCATCCCCGAAGAAGAAATAATAATACAGGGTTGATCGTAATCATTCAACGCTTTTGATTCTTCCACGCTTTTGATATATCGCAGTGAGCTAAAACCAAAAGGATCAGGGTCGGTGCGCATAACATCCTTTACATCGGCATTCATACATTCGGTATGCCGTCTGAAAACTTCGGTAGCATTCACCGAGAGCGGACTATCAACAAAAACATCAATTTTGGGCAAACGGCCTTCGTTATAAAGATTGTTCAGAACAAAAATAATTTCCTGGGTGCGCCCCACCGAGAAAGAAGGTATCAACAATTTTCCTTTATTCACCACGCAGGTTTCTTCCACAATTTTCAACAAGTCTTCCACACTTTCTTTCTCAGTTGGATGCAGGCGGTTGCCATAAGTTGACTCAGTAATCAGATAATCGCACTGAGGAAATGGCGCCGGCGGTGCAAGAATTTTATTGGTTTTACGACCAATATCACCTGTAAAAGCAATACGTTTGGTTTGTCCGTTCTCAATAATTTCGAGATTAACAACAGCGCTCCCCAACATATGCCCCGAATTGGTAAACTTCACGTTGACTTTATTATCCTTATTCGTTTTGTTGTTTACATAAAATCGCCTGTTGTAGCCCACGCCAAGGAAAAGTTCCATACAATTTTCGGCATCATCCACGCTATAAATCGGCTCTACCGGCGATTGATTTCGTTTCATCCTTTTTTTATTGAACCACTTAACATCCATTTCCTGTATGTGTCCGCTATCGGGCAACATGATGGAACATAAGTCCAGCGTAGCATTGGTACAAATAACCGACCCCCGGAAACCCAGTTTATACAGATAGGGAATAAGTCCGGTATGGTCAATATGAGCATGCGAAAGTATCATATAGTCAAGCTCTTCCGGATTAAAGCCCAAATCGCGGTTGAGCGCATCCGTATCGAGTCCCTTACCCTGAAACATGCCACAGTCGAGGAGAATTTTTGTACCATCATCGGTAGTAATCAAATGTTTGCTACCCGTAACTTCACGGGCGGCGCCAATAAATTTAATTTTCATGTGTTCGTTTTTTTTAATAAGTTGTCATATGGAACTTGCAAATGGACATGGTCTTTGGTTTAAACCAGTCCCGAGATAGCTATCAGGATGCTCGTTTCATAGTATATTTTGATAGATTTACGAGTAAATTAACAGAAAACGCATCTGAAAAAATACAATTCAGTTATTACGCTATCCTGTCGGCACAGGCAAAGCTAAACAATTAAAATTACAAAGCCTATAGATGCAACATTATTTAGCAAATATTTCAATCGAAGTAATCTGTTTGCTGGAGAATTAATTCGCCCAGCTTCAATTTGGCTTTTACCTGAATGATAGCCTGTGTTTTATCGGCCGATAGCCAAACATCCACAGCATCAAGTCCATCGAAAACTTTATTGCTTGGTACGATAGGCTTTATTTTATAACAAAGCACTTTACCTTTACTGGTTTTCAGATATTCGCGTCCGGCTATAATTACATCCACGCTGTAACCTGTAGCATCGTAAAAACCTGAGACATTAATTCGCTGACCCGCATTGAATTTAGAAAAATCAACTATACGGACAAGCATAAATCCGGTAGCCACATCCCGGATATTTTCAGGAGTATTGTACACTTTTTTCAGATAATACTGTTGCGTTTGATAATTGAGACGCATAACAGTAGCTTTTTGGGTTCTATGATTAAAATAAACCTTTTCGTCGAGTTTATAATTTCCCTCGCGTATACTTCGCGTAAACAGATGCGATGTAAACGTCTTGTTGTCGATATAAGTTGTCCAGTTATTACGTAAATAAAACAGGCTCGCCAAACCATTGGTACGCCCGCTCAAAGCCACCTTGTAACACACATGCCGACCATACCTGTACACCGTACGCTCTACCCTACTGCTGGCTGAGCCTATGGTAAGTATACCCCATTTAGCCTTATAATTCACGGTTTCGCCTGGCACAATACGTTTAGGATCAAAAGAAAAATCCACAATATCAGCACGAACTAAGCCCGCAAACGTAGACATTATTATTATAACAAACAGTTTTTTCATACGTAAATAATTGTTTTTTTAAAGGTCGTATGGAACTCGCATGTCAAATTTTCACTGTCTTTGGTGAATACTCGTATTCATGCTCGTTTCATGTGTTACTTTTTACTTATTTAATTAGTTGACGCGTGTAACCCGCAATTTCGGATTTTTGAGGATTCAAATTCCATGATGCAAACATACAAAAAAACGGAGTGATTAACAACCACTCCGTTTTCAGAATTTATATCAGACTCATGTTTGTCTGTTCATTATTAAAAGACTATACCACGTAAGTTGTCGACGCTGTGTCGCCGCCACGGCCAGTCCAGTTGGTATGGAAAAATTCGCCACGCGGTTTGTCCACACGTTCGTAAGTATGCGCTCCAAAGTAGTCGCGTTGTGCCTGAAGCAGGTTAGCAGGCAAGCGTTCCGAGCGGAAACCGTCGAAATAACAAAGCGCTGAAGTTAGCGCAGGCACAGGAATACCGTTGGTAAGCGCGGCAGCACATACCCGTCGCCATCCAGCCTGAGCCTTTTCCACAATGTCTTTAAAATATGGGTCGAGCAACAGATTTTCAAGTGCAGGATTTTTATCAAAAGCCTTTTTGATATCTCCTAAAAATACCGAACGAATAATACATCCGCCACGCCACATCAATGCTATACCTCCCAAATTCAGATTCCATCCGTTTTCCTTAGCTGCTTCCATCATCAGGTTATAGCCCTGAGCGTATGATATAATTTTTGCTCCAAACAAAGCATCTTTCAGGTCGTCAATCATTTGCTTTTTATCACCGGTAAAATGAACCGCCGGTCCGCTTATTACCTTCGAAGCTTTGACACGAATATCTTTCTGCGCCGACAAGCAACGGGCAAATACCGATTCACCTATCAGCGTAAGAGGCACGCCCAAATCGAGCGCCGAAACGCCAGTCCACTTCCCTGTTCCTTTCTGTCCGGCAGTATCCAGAATTTTATCTACCAAAGGCGTTCCATCTTCATCTTTCACGGCCAGAATATCCCGTGTAATCTCAATCAGATACGAATCCAAATCACCTTTATTCCATTCTTTGAATACTTCGTGCATTTCGTCGGCCGATAGTCCCAGCAAGTCTTTCATAACCTGATAAGCCTCGTTAATAATCTGCATATCGCCGTACTCGATACCATTGTGTACCATTTTCACAAAATGGCCCGCACCACCTTCGCCTACCCAGTCGCAGCAGGGTGTGCCATCTTCCACTTTAGCTGCCACAGCCTGAAAAATCTCTTTCACGGCTGGCCATGCAGCTGGTGAACCACCCGGCATCATCGATGGGCCCAGCAACGCGCCTTCTTCACCGCCCGAAACTCCGGTTCCTACATAAAGTAAACCTTTGCTTTCGACGTATTTGGTACGGCGTATCGTATCCGGGAAATGTGTATTTCCACCATCAATAATAATATCGCCCGGTTCAAGATGAGGAATCAGTTGGTCAATAAAATCGTCCACTGCCTGACCGGCCTTAACGAGCATCATCACTTTGCGTGGTTTTTCGAGAGAATCACACAGTTCTTTCACCGAATGCGCAGCTATAAAGTTCTTGCCTGCACCACGTCCGGCTATAAATTTATCTACTTTTTCTACCGAACGATTAAAAACTGCAACCGTAAAGCCCTTGCTTTCCATGTTCAGTACCAGATTTTCGCCCATGACGGCTAAACCAATTAAGCCAATATCTGCTTTTTGTTTCATGATAGTATTCAGCCTCTTAAATCGCCCCAAGGGAAACTTAAGAATGGCATTATTAAATTATTAATATTTAATTTTATGATTACACAATAGATTATCTGATTTTAAATTAGTATTTATCAAAAGTTTAATTTCTAAACTTCAATACCGCGACTGTTTGCCTCAACTTTAAATCCCAAAGCTTTTAGTTTTTCAATCGCCTGTTCATTTACATTTTTTACAATAACAGTAAAAGCCTGAAACTCCCGCCGTACAGGGTAATCGCCACGAATTTGTTCAAACAAAGCGGGATTTTTCCTGAATTCAGCATCATCATTTCTGATATCATAAGTATGCAAAACGGCTTGTGACAAGATCTGCTGTAACGTCAGCCCGCTACCATCGATATTTATTTCAGTTTGCACTGGTAATTCAACACCTGAAGGCCGCCAATCGTTCAATTTTAAATTAAAAAAATCACTTATAGCCTGCACGCTCATCAAAGTTCCTGTAGCTTTCCCATCCTTGGAATATCCTGCAATATGCGGAGTAGCTATGGTAGTCAAGTCCAAAAGTGCCAAATCCAAATCCGGTTCATTTTCCCAGCAATCGCAAACGAAGTCAGCTATTATTCCCTGCTTCAAAGCGCTTTTCACGGCCTGCGTCTCCACTACCTCACCACGACAAGAATTTATCAACACCGGTTTTGAACCTAACGATCTGAAAAAACTTTCATCCGCTAAATGGTAAGTAGCATCTTCGCCCTTCATATTGAGCGGAACATGCAAAGTAATAATATCTGCCTCCTGCTGAATGGTTTGCAAACTCACAAACAATCCGGAGCCTTCAGCGCGCTCGCGTGGCGGGTCATTGAGTAGCACTTTCATGCCAAAAAGCTCTGCTACGCGCGCCACTTTACTTCCCACATTGCCTACTCCCACCACACCAATTGTTTTTTCGCTCAAATTCCAACCGTATTTTTCGGCGAGCACCATCATGGTAGAGGCAATATATTGCTCCACCGATTTTGAATTACAGCCGGGAGCATTGGTCCAGCGAATACCCGCAACATCGCAATAATCGGTATCAATATGGTCGTAACCAATAGTGGCGGTGGCAATAAACTTTACCGACGAACCAGCCAGAAGTTTTTCATTGCAAATGGTACGTGTGCGTGTTACTATGGCATCGGCATCTTTAACAACTTCGGGCGTGGTTTTCGCTCCCGCAAGGTAAACAACTTCGGCCACCGGCTCAAATGCGCCGTGTATATATGGGATTTTATCGTCAATAATAATCTTCATTCGTGGATTTGCAATATTTTAGGGATTCAATATTTTATCATTTTTTTAAAAAGCTTTATAATAATCTTTTACGATTTCTTCCAACACCCATGACGTTCTGACTGCCGAATACATGGTGCTTACGCATGGGTTACCACCCCGCAAGGTTTCTACAACTTGTTTCACCAGATAAAAAGATATATTTTCCGGATTTTCAAAAGTAAACTCTTCCAACTGTCCGTTTTTAATCAACTGAACCGTTCCTTTATCAAAGCAGGGAAAGCTAATCGTCCCTTCGGTACCTGTAATTTCGACAAGATCTTTTTCGCACTGTTTATCAGCAACAAAAGTCCAGTTACCCGAACCAGCAACTCCCGATTTAAACTGAAAAGCAGCAGTAACGGTATCTTCGGCTTTATAAAATCCGGCACGGTTTACAGCCATTCCGCTTACAGTTTCCACGGAGCCAAACACAAAGTCGAGATAATCAAACTGGTGCGAAGCCAGATCATAAAAATGTCCTGCTCCTGAAATATCCGGGTTCACATGCCATGTTTGAGTATGAGGTTGACTATCACGCTCACCAAAAGCGCGGTGAAGCTGAATATGCACCGAAAGCGGATTTCCTATCACACCACTTTCTATCATATCTTTCACTTTCAGAAAAGCAGGCAATGTACGCCGGTAATAAGCCACATAAAGCGGCACACCGGTTTCTTCCGAAACACGAATCATATCCTGACATTCCAAGAAGTTTCTCGCCATAGGTTTTTCCACATACACCGGCTTACCGGCCTTCATTGCTTGTATGGCATAAAGGGCATGTGTATCGGGCGGTGTGGCAATATATATCGCATTAACTTCAGCGTCGTTGATCAGTTGCGAAGCATCAGCATAAAACCGTGGAACGTTATGTCTCCTTGCATAATCTTCGGCCAGCCCGGCATTACGTCGCATAACAGCTACCAACTTGGAATGTTCTATTTTACTGAAAGCAGGGCCGCTTTTCAATTCAGTCACATTACCACAGCCGATAATTCCCCAGTTTATATCATTCAATTTATCCATCAAAATTGTTTTTGTCAAGCTCTGCACACAATTATATCTGCATACAAAGTTAACTTATTTGGACAATAAAGCTCGTGTAAGATTTGAAAAAGATTTTAATATTTAAATCTCTCACGATATGCCCACAAACCCAGTGCCGGATTGGATATATAGAATATTTCTTCGCCATCGGGCATTAGATTATAACCATCTTTGAGTTTTGCAGGATTATATTTTGTAGTAACAGCATCAATATCAGCATATTTAAATCCAACACTTTCAATCTCTGCCTGAGTAAGGTGGTCAGCGCCTTTGCCCGGACAATAGGTAACACTAAAACGTCCTTCGGACGAACCGTGAATGAGGTGAGCCGCTGCACTCAGATTGTTGCGTAGTTCTTCGTTTTCGTCGCAGGCTTTGAGGGTGGCCGGCGTGCCAAAATATCCGTATTTACGTATCAAACGGTCTATTTCCTTATCTTCGCCAAACTCCTTAAGAGCCGGAGCAATAACTACGAGTTCACCGCCATCGTCAATAGCCATACGGGTACGGTAGATAGATTTATTGCCAAGCCAGGTACTTTTAAACTCGGTAGGATCAAGATATACCACTACCTTTTTCAGCGGTTTATCCAATAAATCAAAATTCACTTCGAGCGCTAATTTTGCTGCTTTGTCAAATACCTCATAATCATCACCTATAAACAAACCACGACATTTAATTTTGCCATCCGATTTGTCCAGACCTACCACCGTTTGCACATAAATAATAGGGAGATGATTCGTAAAATGTTCCGAAGCGTAATTGAAAATCCTTCGCACAGGTGTATCAGCATGCCCCATCATACGTTCCATACCATAGGCAGCACCTACAAAATGACTTTTGTTGATACCTTCCACACCACCTGTTCCCACAAAGATATTTTTGTTGTAATTAGCCATTCCCACTACTTCGTGTGGAACTACCTGACCAATAGATAGTATTAAATCAAAATTACCCTCAATCAGTAATTTGTTCACCTGCGCAGGCCATTGAAAATCAACCGCTCCGCCCGAAACTTCTTTTACAAATTCCGAGGGCACATAACCTACGGTAACCACATCATTGCGCCAGTCGTGTTCACGAAGCAGCGAAGCCGGTAACGTCCCAAACATGTGAGCAATCTGGTGGTCAGTCATAGGCGAGTGCGTTCCCAAAGCTGGCAACACATCAGTAAGTGCATGGCCGTAATACTGCCAGGCATATTCAGTCAATTCACCTGCACGGCTCGGCAAGCGCGTATAATCAGGCGGAATAGCGAGTACTTTATGTTTCGCCCCTAATTTGTTTAAAGCTTCGAACAAGCCTGTTTTCAAATCGTCCGACGAAAGTTCAATGTCCGTGGATCCTTTTTCGTAATAAATCATGAGAATAATTATTATTTATTGATTTACCATTTACAATAATCATTAACCACAACAGGCGCTAATCTTTATCTCTTTACGCGGGCATTACCGCCCCATATACTCCATATTTGTTCTTCGTCGGCCGGTTGCGCATAATCGGTCAGGAAAGTCGTAGCCAATGCTCCCGATGCCCAACCAAATTGTGGCCATTGTTCCGCCGGCCAGCCCTTAAGTATCGCATAAAGTAAACCGCCAACAAAACCATCACCACCTCCAATACGATCGAGAACATTGATCTTACGGGGCTGTATAACGTGCCAGTCTTCACCATCGAGCATGATAGCTCCCCAAAGGTGTTCGTTGGTGCTAATTACCTGACGCAAGGTAGTAGCATAAACCGATGCATTAGGGAAAGCTGCCTTTACACGGCCAATCATTCCTTTAAAGCCTTCTATTTCAGCTTCAATACCTTTTCCCCCTGCTTCTGGACCCTCTATACCCAGACAGAGCTGGAAATCTTCTTCGTTACCAATAAGAATATCGGATACAGAAGCAATTTCAGTAAAAATATCGCGCAATTCCTGTTCGCGACCTTTCCAAAACGAAGCCCGGTAATTCAGGTCAAAAGAAATGCGGGTACCCGTTTTTTTTGCGTAGCGAGCCAGTTGCAGGCAAAATTCGCTTGTTTCGGGCGATAAAGCACCTATCAAACCAGATAAATGTAAGATCTGAACACCTTCTTTGACAAAAAGTTTTTCGAGATCGAAATCCTTTACATTAAGAGTTCGTCCAACTTCGCCGGCGCGGTCGTTGAGTACCCGTGGACCGCGCGTACCGAATCCACTGTCGGCAATATTGAACTGATGCCGGTATCCCCACGGATCGCCCTGAGCTACTTCAGGACCTTCAAAATCCATATTTCTGCTGCGAAGGTCTGATTTAATCAATTGGGCAATAGGGCTGTCTTTTACAAAAGTAGTAAGAACTTTAACCGGGAGCCCCAGAAAAGAGGAGATACTCGCCACATTGGTTTCGGCGCTGGTAGCCTGCATTTCGAAAAGTTTACTGCTATGAACAGGTTGTCCGTTCACAGGTGTAATTCTGATTCCCATACTGGTAGCCACCATCAGGGAATATCGGTAATCGTTTTTTAGTGTTATCATAATATTTTAATAAGAACCCTGATTATCCCCGCTCAATTTTCGATACGAAGTTTTCAAAAAAAACAGTAAAGCCCCCTTGCGGGAAATTCAGGGGGCTACTTATTTTAAAACAATGTTTTTGAAATTCCAAGTTCAAGTCCACGTAATTCAGCAAGACCTTTAAGGCGACCTATGGCCGAATATCCCGGATTGGTCTTCTTGTGTAAATCGTCGAGCATTTGGTGACCATGATCGGGACGAACGGGAATATTACGTTTGAAGGTATATTCTACCACAAGTAAAGCCTTCATAGCTTCGTACATATCCACATCACTGTCCAGATGATCAGCTTCATAAAAATCGCCATCGGCATTACGTTTAGTACCCCTAAGGTGTGCAAAGTAAATACGTTCGCCAAATTCTCTAATCATTTCAGGAATATTATTGTCGGCCGAAACACCCAGCGAACCGGCGCAGAGGCAAAGTCCGTTGCATTTCAGAGGAACAGCCTTAAACAATTTACGAATATCTTCAGCATTACTCAAAATTCGGGGTAAACCAAAAATTGCACGTGGCGGATCATCCGGATGTATGGCCAGCGTAACCCCTTCTTCTTCGGCAACAGCCGATATTTCGTTGATAAAATAAAACAGGTTATTTCTCAGTTCCGTTTCGTTAATATCTTTATAAGCATCCAAAGCAGCCTGAAATTGTGTAAGGTTGAAGCTCTCTTCAGCTCCGGGCAATCCTGCAATGATATTACGCGTTAAAGTTTCAATCTCTTTTTCACTCATTTTATCGAAACGAGCTTTGGCCTTGGAAATCTGATCAACCGTGTAATCATCTTCAGCACCTGGACGTTTCAGGATATATAAATCAAAAGCTACAAAAGCAGCCATTTCGAAATGCAAAGCCCTCGAACGATCAGGTAACTCATAAGCCAAATCAGTTCTTGTCCAGTCCAACACGGGCATAAAATTATAAGTTACAATACGAATATCACAAGCAGCCAGATTTCGGATGGTTTGTTTGTAATTATCAATGTATTGTTTATAATTTCCGGCACGTTTTTTAATATCCTCATGCACAGGAACGCTTTCCACTACCGACCATTTCAATCCGGCTTCGGCAATCATCCGTTTGCGAAACTGAATAGCATCAACCGGCCATATTTCGCCATTTGGAATGTGATGCAAAGCTGTAACCACATCAGTAACACCAGCCTGACGAATGTCCCACAATGATACAGGGTCGTTTGGTCCGTACCATCTCCACGATTGTTTACATAAATACATAATCTTTCAAGACCTCAGTTTACTTTAGCTGAACGACATAAACCCGTTCCTTATCTGGTAAAAAGAGGATTTTTTCTAAATATTATTTTTTAACCTTAATTCCTAAACCTAATAAAATGCAAAGTTACTCCTTTCTCTTAAGCACATCAAGAATTTGTTATATTAAATGCAAAATGCGTCAAAGCCACCATCAATTACTGTAAGCGTACCAGTTACAAACTTAGAAGCATCGCTGGCTAACCAATGCAGTGTACCCAACAATTCTTCCGGTTCGCCAAAACGGGCAAAGGGCGTATGAGCAATAATGGTATTGCCGCGTGCTGTAAGCGAGCCATCAGAATTGGTCAATAAAGCCCGGTTTTGTTCCGATATAAAGAAACCCGGGGCGAAAGCGTTAACACGCAAACCTTCTCCAAATTTTGTCGCCAGTTCAATTGCCAGATACTTTGTAAAGTTCGTTACAGCAGCTTTGGCAGCTCCGTATCCTACAACGCGTGTAAGCGGACGCAGTGCTGACTCCGACGAAATATTGATTATGTTACCGGCTTTCTGTTCAGCCATTATTTTAGCAAATACCATAGTCGGAATTACTGTACCGAAAAGATTGAGATCCACTACCTTTTTAAAAGCATCCACATCCAAATCGAAAATGGTTTTATCCGGTCCGATGGTAGCTCCCGGCTGATTACCCCCTGCTCCATTTACAAGCACATCTACTCTACCGTATTTTTCCATTATTTCAGCTGCATTTTTTTCAACCACAGCCTTATCATTCACGTCCGATTGATAGAAACTGGCTTCGTAACCTTTGGCTTTCAAACTATCAACCAACTGATTGCCTTTTTCTTTATTGCGCGCCAGAACAGCCACTTTCGCACCCTGCTCAGCCAGATATTCCACCATACAAGCGCCCAACACTCCCGTACCACCGGTAACTACAATCACACGGTTTTTAATATCAAATAGGTTTCTCATTTTTTCTATTTTATATATTTACCATTTACTATTCCCTGATGGAAACAGTAAATGGTAAACCAGTCAATATCACAAATTAAATAATCTTTTAAAATGCCTGTCGTAGATATTTTCTTCTACACACCGGCCAATAATATCTGCATGTTTTTCGAGCAGTATTACATATTTTTCGCCCATATCGGCCGCCAGTTTGTACGACACATGTATCAGCTGTCTGAAATTTGAATTATAATCAGGATGTCCCGGAATATGACGCAAGGTATTGGCATATTTTTCACCTGTCCAGCCATTTACTTCATCCACCGATGGTAATTTGGCTCCATCGATATCGATAACATCGGCATAAGGGGCACACAATTCTTCACGTCGTCCAAAAGCACCGGCATAAATCTCTTTAGCACAAGCCAAACCATCGCCGCCAGCCATTGCCAGTCCAATCACCTCTTCGAGCCATGTGGTACCAGCTGTTTTCAGGTGTATACCTTTATCATGTTTTTTGATAATATCTGCCATGATAGGATAAATTGAAAACTTATCACTACCTGAGTGAACACTGAGCTTCAGCTCTTCGGGCAAGCCGAATTCTTTCACCGCGTAGTCGATAACCAGTACATCCGATTCAAATTCCTTTGCAAACTGCACCAAATCACCCCGGTAATCAACACCTTTATTAAACCTGCCGGTAAATTTTGGTGCAATAGTTTGTGCCGGCACTCCTTTGTCGGCAAGCATTTTCAGTATAAATAAAAGATATACAGGAGTCTGCGGACTTTCAACTTCGTCCATCGATACTTCGGTAACAAAATTGCCAGCGCCTTTATGTTCAACCAGATACTTATAAATTTCAGAGGCTTGCTGCGTAGCCACCAAAAATTTCGATGCTATTTCTACAAGCAATTCTTTGGTAACAACCAAAGGTTCGGCAATACCAGGCACTTTCAGTTGACCCAGATACCGGGTGCACGAAGCCACAAACGCATCCACATCGGCTTGCGAACTGGGCTTACCTATAAAAGCAGCCACATCCAGAGTAAAAAAATCGGCAGTTTCGACAAACGGAGCTACCGTAGTGAGATTAATATGATCGGCATCAACAAAATACTTACCCTTATAACCGAGAGCAGCCACTGCTGCGTCGGCCTCTTTGCGTACATCAGCAGGATGTGAGTGAACATATATATGTTCTCTGTTCGACTTGTTCCAAACCGGACTAATTTCCAATCCGCGTTCATTGGCTTTCATAATGGCGCGCAACTGCGCTTCTCCCTGGTGAGCAAAACGGTCGCCCACACCGATACTGTACTTTGCTAACTTCATAATATCTAAATTTAGAAGGTTGATAATCGGGTATTTTAAAAAATTATTCCAAAAAATTTACATAATCTTCAATATTCTCTTTCATAAGTATATCTATGGGTACATAATTAATATTTTTTACCGGCTGAGCAAAAATCATCTCCCGGCACAAATCTCTTACAGTAAGATACGCCTGCTTATCAGGACGCTGAGCTATCAGGTACGACACCACATCCTGTTTCAGAAACTCCACATTTTTATCGAGCAGGTCATAGCCAATAAGCCTCACATCGGTTTTATCCAGGGTATACAGGTATCGGGCAAGCCGGTAAACCTTTGAATTGAATGTAATGGCAGCTTTTATACGATGGTATTTCTTAAATGTATCGCGCAACAATTCCAGATTAGCACTTTCATCATCGTCAAGTATCTCCACATGGATGATATTCAAAGTGCTCAGATTGTTTTCGCTGATATAGTGCATAAAGCCCTTGTTTCTTGCAAGTGTCTGGTTTGAAGTTGCCCCCCTTCGCTTAGTTCTGATAACAATAACTTCCGAACCCGGTTCAAGCGAGTTCAACAATAATTTGGCTGCAATATACCCGCTCTGAAAAGAATTTTGTCCATAATAAGTAAGGTGGCCTGTATCCTCAATAAGCGAGTCGATGTACGAGAACGGAATATGCAACGACTTTAGAACAGACGTGAAAGCAACCGTTTCTTCTTTAAAAATAGGAGCAATCACAACAGCATCCGGCCTATCCTCAATTATTTTTGATGCCACCGAATTAAAAGTCTGAACATCAAACTGATCATAATAATACTCATGTACCAGTACATTGTACTGCGCAAATTCACGAGCAGCAGCTCTAAATCCTTTTTCTATCGACTCCCAGTAATCAAGCGGTTTGTGGCTGGGTATAAGATATGCAAAAACATATTGTTTTTTGGATGCTAATGAACGAGCCAGTATGTTTGGAGAATAATTCATCTCCTCAAGCACTTTTTCTACAGCCTGTTTACTTTTTTCCGAAACTTCGCCCCGCCGATGCAACACGCGATCAACCGTTCCCTCGGATACACCAGCAAGTTTAGCAATGTCCTTAATTCTGATTTTTGAACCCGAATTTTTCAAGTTATCAATTTTTAAAGTTCTACAAATAACGTTTTCATACCCCGTTAATCCTGTTACAGTACAACTACGCGCTCTGATTGCGCTTTGTCCTGCTTCCTGTTTTACCGTGTACGTACACGTATATCAAATTTATGATTGACAAAAGTAATATATATTTCGTAAAATCAAAATATTTTTTATATCTTCGTGGGCGAACACGGAAAACAACAGAATATCAACATAAACATCTATAAAACAACAAATTAACCCGAATTTCAAAAACAATTATTATGCTGTTTAAACAAAAAACATATTCAACAACATAAAATCCGGATATTTTTGAAGCATTATTTATATATTAAACGTATAATTTGCTTGAATGTTTATAGTAATTTAAGAAAAAAATAATTCAAAATCATATTATAAATCATTAAAAAAATTCAAAATCATGAAGAACTTTTTAGATGAAAACTTTCTGCTACAGACCGAAACTGCCCAAAAACTCTACCATGATCATGCTGCCAAGCAACCTATCATCGACTATCACTGTCATTTAATACCATCTATGGTGGCTAATGACCATCAGTTTAAATCGCTAACCGAAATATGGCTGGGCGGCGACCACTATAAATGGCGCGCTATGCGTACAAACGGTATTGATGAACGTTATTGTACCGGAAAAGATACTACGGACTGGGAAAAATTTGAGAAATGGGCTGAAACCGTTCCTTACACCATGCGTAATCCTTTGTATCACTGGACTCATCTGGAACTTAAAACTGCTTTTGGCATCGAAAAAATTCTTTCGCCAAAAACAGCCCGCGAGATATACGAAGAATGTACTGCTAAACTTCAGACTCCGGAATATTCAGCACGCAATCTGATGCGTCATTATAATGTTGAGGCTGTTTGTACCACCGACGATCCTGTAGATACTCTGGAGCACCACATCAAAACTAAAAACGATGGTTTTGAAATAAAAATGCTTCCTACATGGCGCCCTGACAAGGCTATGGCAGTAGAGAGCGCATCCGGTTTCAGAGCCTATGTTGAGCAATTGGCCTCGGTATCAGGCGTAGGTATTTCTACATTCGACGATATGATTACCGCACTGCGTAAACGTCAGGATTTCTTTGCTGAGCTCGGCTGTAAATTATCCGACCACGGTATCGAAGAGTTCTATGCCGAAGATTATACCGAGGCCGAAATCAAAGCTATCTTCAACAAAATTTATGGAGGAACTGAACTGACATACGATGAGATACTGAAATTTAAATCGGCTATGATGGTAATCTTTGCCGAAATGGACTGGGAAAAAGGCTGGACACAACAGTTCCACTACGGAGCTATCCGTAACAACAACACCCGCCTGTTCAACCAGTTAGGCCCCGACACGGGTTTCGATTCAATTGGCACATTCAATACAGCCAAAGCCATGTCGAAATTCTTGAACCGGTTAGATACTAACAACAAGTTAGCCAAAACCATACTTTACAACCTGAATCCTGCCGATAACGAAATGATCGCTACCATGATTGGTAATTTCCAGGATGGAACTGTAGCCGGAAAAATTCAGTTTGGTTCCGGATGGTGGTTCCTCGATCAAAAAGATGGCATGGAGAAACAAATGAACTCCCTGTCGGTATTAGGACTGCTCAGCCGATTTGTAGGTATGCTTACCGATTCACGTAGCTTTTTGTCGTATCCTCGTCACGAGTACTTCCGTCGCACCCTTTGCAATCTGTTGGGCAACGATGTGGAACAAGGACTGCTTCCGCATCAGGAACTTGAGTTTATCGGTAAAATGGTGGAAGACATTAGTTATAACAACGCCAAGAACTTCTTTAATTTCTGATAAAACGACAATAATTGCACCTAATTAATCAAATATTAAACTAAATGTTGCTAAAAACGATATAATTTTGCGCAGTTTAAATAAATTCATTATTTTTGGTCGACCAATTATATAATAATTATTTTTATTAAAAAAATACAATGAGTAAGAAAATTGTAACATTAGGAGAGATTATGCTCCGTTTGTCAACTCCGGGTAACACACGCTTTGTTCAATCGGATGTATTTGATGTTGTTTATGGTGGCGGTGAAGCCAATGTAGCTGTGAGTTGCGCAAACTACGGACATGATGCTTATTTTGTAACAAAGTTGCCCAAACATGAAATTGGACAATCAGCTGTAAATGCTTTACGCAAATACGGCGTTAAAACAGATTTTATCGCACGCGGTGGCGACAGAGTAGGTATTTATTATCTCGAAACCGGTGCCTCAATGCGTCCGAGTAAAGTTATTTACGACCGCGCTCACTCTGCCATTGCCGAAGCAGGTATTTCCGATTTCGACTTTGATGCTATTATGAAAGGAGCCGACTGGTTTCACTGGTCAGGAATTACCCCTGCCATCTCGGATACAGCTGCCGAATTAACTAAATTAGCTTGCGAAGCAGCCAAACGTCACGGTGTAACTGTATCTGTTGACTTAAATTTCCGTAAAAAACTCTGGACAAAAGAGAAAGCTCAGTCTATTATGCGTCCTTTAATGCAGTACGTAGATGTATGTATTGGCAACGAAGAAGATGCAGAACTATGTTTAGGATTTAAGCCCGATGCCGATGTAGAAGCCGGACATACCGATGCTGAAGGATACAAAGGTATCTTTACACAAATGGCTAAAGAGTTTGATTTTAAATATGTGATATCAACATTGCGTGAATCGTTCTCGGCAAGCCATAACGGTTGGAAAGCCATGATTTACGATGGAAAAGAATTTTACACTTCAAAACGTTACGATATCAACCCGATTATCGACCGTGTAGGTGGTGGCGACTCTTTCTCGGGCGGTGTAATTCATGGTTTGCTTACAAAACCTAATCAGGGAGAAGCTTTAGAATTTGCTGTAGCTGCATCAGCCTTGAAACACACTGTGAACGGTGATTTCAATCTGGTATCGATAGAAGAAGTAGAAGCTTTAGCAGGTGGCGACTCCAGCGGTAGGGTACAACGATAAAAAACACCCCTAAACCCTCAGGGGGAATCGGAAGCAGGTAATTATGCAATTAGAATTTCATAAATTTACCACAGGTATAAATTTTAAAATACTAACATCTCTTTTCTCTGCTTAGAGTTTAGGGGTTAATACAATAAAAATATGCGTTTTTCAAAAATTCAAGTTCTCACCGTAATGAAAGAAACAGGCATGATACCTGTTTTCTATCATAGCGATGTTGAAATTGCAAAAAAAGTAGTTAAAGCATGCTACGACGGTGGCGTTCGTGCTTTTGAATTTACCAACCGTGGCGACTTTGCACACGAAGTATTCCGCGATTTAGTTAAATTCACAACTAAAGAGTGCCCTGAAATGATAATGGGTATTGGTTCAATTGTTGATGCGCCTACAGCAGTACTTTATATTCAGATGGGAGCCAACTTCATTGTAGGTCCACTGTTTAACCCGGAGGTAGCCAAAGTAGCCAACCGCCGCTTAGTACCATATGCTCCGGGCTGCGGCTCGGTATCGGAAGTAGGCTTTGCACAAGAAGCCGGCTGCGATGTTTGCAAAGTATTCCCCGGCGATGTACTTGGTACTGGTTTCGTAAAAGGATTGAAAGCGCCTATGCCATGGTCGAACCTGATGGTAACCGGTGGCGTAAAACCCGAAGAAGCCAACCTGAAAGGCTGGTTTGATGCCGGTGTAACCTGTGTAGGAATGGGCTCGAACCTTTTCCCGGCCGATTTAATAAAATCGGGCGACTGGGCAGGTATCACCAAACTTTGCAGTGATGCTCTTGAAATTATACAGAAAATAAAAAAATAAACTATGAGTACAATTGGAAAGATCAATGAAAAAATGACTCAGTACAGATGGACAATTTGTACCCTGTTGTTTTTCGCAACTACTATCAATTATCTTGACCGTCAGGTATTGTCTCTTTTACAACCTATTCTGGCCGAAGAATTTCATTGGACAGATAGTGATTATGGTACCATCACAGCTATTTTCTCGCTGGCATACGCTATATCCATGTTATTTGCCGGCAGATTTGTTGACAAACTGGGTACACGCAAAGGATACGCCTGGGCGATAGCCGTATGGTCGGCAGCAGCAATGCTTCATGCCCTCTGTGGTTTGGCTACCGAATGGTGGACAGGCATTCCCGATGCAAAAGGATTAACTGATGCAACCGGAAGTATAGTGGCTACAATCTCCATGGTAAGCGTTGTAATGTTTGTAATAGCACGCATACTACTGGCTTTTGGTGAATCGGCCAACTTTCCCGCTGCAATTAAAGCAACAGCTGAATATTTCCCAAAACGCGACAGGGCATTTGCAACCGGGCTATTCAACTCCGGAGCTAATGTTGGCGCCATATTGGCTCCTATTACCGTGCCATTCATGGCCGAGGCTTGGGGCTGGGAAACTGCATTCCTTGTAATTGGTGCTGTTGGTTTTATCTGGTTGGCTGCATGGCTTATCTTTTACAAACCAATTGAGACCAACAACAAAGTAAACGCTGCTGAAAGAGCCTATATAAATCAGGATGATATATCAGATAAGGTAGTAGTTGACAGCACCGCCAACGTAAAAAAAATGTCATTTGCACAAGCCTTGAAATTTAAACAAACCTGGGCATTTGCATTTGGCAAATTTATGACAGATGGTGTTTGGTGGTTTTTCCTTTTCTGGACTCCGGCTTATTTAAAAGCTGAGTATGGTATGTCTCCTTCGGAAGTAGCTTTACCCATTGGAGTATTATATACAATAACTGTTTTTGGTTCTGTTTTTGGCGGAAAGTTCCCTACATATTTTATCAACAAAGGAATGAATCCGTATGCCGGCAGAATGAGAGCTATGTTAATTATAGCTTTTTTCCCATTGTTAGTACTATTGGCTCAGCCATTTGGACATATTTCTGCCATGGGTAACTTTGCTTTTTGGATTCCTGTTTTACTTATTGGTATAGGTGGTTCAGCGCATCAGGCATGGTCGGCTAATATCTTTACAACAGTAGGTGATATGTTCCCAAAATCAGCTGTAGCTACTATTGTAGGTATCGGCGGAATGGCAGGTGGTATTGGTTCTTTTATCATTAATAAAGGGAGTGGAGTTTTATTCGATTATAGTTTGGCTGAATGGGGAAGTAAAACGCCTGGTTATACCATTGTATTCTCTTTCTGTGCTTTGGCTTACCTTATCGGTTGGATAGTAATGAAGACACTGGTTCCTAAATACAAACCTATTGTGGTGGAATAAATGAATAGTTTTTAATAGTTTGATAATTCAAGAATTCCCCTCCGGAAGGTTTTTCCCTTAAAAAGGAAAAACCTTCCTTTTTTATATCCTGTTCTTTAAAAACGGATAAATTTGAAACAATGTTTCCTTTTGTGTTTCTATCTGCCTGAGAAAATTATCATACTCGGCTGTACCAGCATGTAATGGTCGGTGGTTAAGCGCCTTTGTCAATTGCTCTGCTTTATTTTTAATCAAGCAGGTATCGGCACTAAAAAACGTATTGGCAAATTTCTCCCAGATATAATCCACAGCTACATCCGAAGGGTGCAACATATCCGAGGAATAAAATCGGTAGTCTCTCAATTCATCCATCTGAATTTCGTAAGCCGGGAAATAATGCACCTGCTGAAAGTTTTTCGTCAGGTTATCCACCGCAAGCAACAAAGTACTTTTGCTCAGATTATTCTCCTGTGCTCCATCTTTCCAGTGTCTGACAGGGCTTACCGTAAAAATAATTTTCAATGCTGGCATTTCAACCTTCAATTTGTCGATTAACTTCGACCACAAATCTACAATTTCGCCTACGCTAAGTCGGCGACGATTAAAACGATTAGCAGGTAATTTATGGCAATTTGATACCACATGATTATGATGTTCCGTATCTTCGTACACCCAGGCTGTACCGAAAGTTACGAGTAAGTAATTAGTGTCCGATAAGTTTGCGATGGAAATGTTGAGTCGGCTATTGATATTCAACAGGGCCTGCTCAGGTGTAGTAGCCGAAAATAATGTGCTATGACTAAAACTACTCCACAATGAACCGTTGCGAAACAATTGCTTTTCAGTAAATAAATCTTTTTTAAGCAAAATTTCTACGCTATTAGCAATAGATACCGGGTTGAATAAAACTCCGAAAGGATTAACATCAACGCTAAACAAAGCATTTTGAAGCTTTATCCCGATATTATCAGAAAAACATGAGCCTAAGGTAAGCAGATGATCCTGATGTGAAACCGTATCCGTGCAAAAGCCGGTATTGACAACTGTTCTAAACGTCATAATTACTAAGTTATTCTTCCTACTTCATTTTTTGGACTATCAAAAATAGTCAAAAAAAACATGTATCGGGTAATCAATTCTCAAAATAAATCATTAATAACAACATAAAAATAAAAAAACCGGAAATTTTTCATTGTCAATACATGTAAATTCATAAACAAAAAAATCCCGGAAAACTTCCCGGGATTTAATATAATGATTAGCTATAATTCTTATTTACAGCATCCTTTATGCGCGGTTACTGATAACTCCTGTACATTGTCAGAGTCAGACTTTTGCTGTCCCTGCGCAGGTTTATCACATTTTTTGGCGTCAGCATCATCTTTGCAGCATGATTTACCTTCAGCAGCATTGGTTTTTTCGCATGCAGGTTCTTGTTCAGTAGCTTCATACCCAATTTTTTTGAAAGCCGATTTAAGCTTCTCAGCATTGGTTTTAGCTTCATCGAAGGTTACAGCCACAGTTTTATCGGGCAAGTTCACTTCCAAATCCTTTACGCCTTTTTCAAAAGCGATATTCTTCTCAATCTTCTTTTGGCACGACTCACAATGCATAGATACATTAAACACTACTTTTTTGTTGCCTGCCCAGCTATTTACCACTAAAGTTACAGTAAATAAGGCGATTAAAACACTCTTTGTTTTCATAAGATATTTTCAATTATGTTTTTTATTATTTAAAAATAATACTATATAAAGCAATTTTGATGGTTACAACCTATCAATAGCCCAACGGAAACCTATGTAGAATTTTCGTCCGTGTGTTGGTCCCCAAACCATAGAAGCATCAAAGTTATTGCTAAACGGGTTTTGGACATCGATTATTGAATTCTTCTGTATAAAATCGGTCAGATTCTCGGCTCCGATATAAACCGACCATTTTCTGAAGTACTTAGTAACCTGCGCATTGAGCAAAGAATAAGAGTCAAACTCATTATTCCACAACGGATTACTTTCGTCTGAATCAGGCAAACGACCACTACCGTTAAACTGAGCTGTAAAATCGAACTGCCATTTTTTGAGGGGCGTTTGATACGAAGCCGTTATCATGCTTTTGGAGCGACTTGTAAGTGGTTTTTCGCGTAAAAGTCCACCAATTGTAGTCTGTACATCGTTCACACGGTGCGCCATAGTAACAGTAAGTCCTCTGACTACCTCCAAATTAGCCTCTATTTGAGCGCTTTCCGAAAATGATTTTCCCATTAGATTAGAAAAATGAACAGCATGCGGATCAGAATCCATATCAGCCACCACTTGCCTTTTGAAATCGGTATAATACCATTCGCCGGTTATACTCAACGGTCGGCCAAAAAGTTTAAAATAACCCTGTAAACTTAGTCCGTAATTCCAGGCCTCTTCCATATTTAACCCGTTATCAATAATTATTGTTCGGTTGCTGGCCAACAAATTGTTGTTTTCGGCCAACACATTAGGCGAACGATACCCTTTACCTGCTGAAGCTCTCAGGTGTAAATGTTCCGAGATGTTATACTTCAGATGCAATCTGGGTGTTATAAAAGCGCCATAAAGCGAGTTATAATCGGCACGCAATCCGCCAAGAAGTATAAACTTATCGTTCAGGTTGAGCGTATATTCGGCAAATGCACCCGGCACATACTCCCGACGCGGAAAAACCTGCTCAGTACCGGTGGTATTCAGTAATTCAGAATAATCATCAACATTGAAGCTGGCTCCTGCCGATAGTTTATGGTATCGCCCGATATTGGTCTGGTAAATAAAGTTGGCATAAAAATTACCCTGTTCGCCTGAATAGGTTTTAGTACCATAATTAGCCTTCTGATTATGCAATGAACCACTTAAAATTAGTCCCGCACTTTCGCCCTTCTCACTATTGAAAACATATCCGTTTTTCAGAAAAAACTCATATCGCTTAGTATCAATCCCTATTTTATAAGCGTGATGATCCATTTGTCCACCTGTTCTTACTTCCGAGAGAGCTCTGATATAAGCCTGCGAAATGTATTTATCTTTTTTGTAGAGCCATCTGTTAGCTACGTTATATTGCTTAACCATAGGCATATCCATAAAACCATCTTTATTCTGGTCGAGCTCTGTAAATTCATCCGAAGCATGCAAAAACACCCCTGTAGAAAGGTAATCATTCAATTTGGCCGTAGCGGTAGCATTGGCTTCTACCCTACCCGCATCACTGGCAAAAAGATTTACCGCCACAATTTCGCTAAGCTGAGGTTTTTTATACTCCACATTAATTTGTCCGGCTATGGCTTCATATCCATTCATCACCGACGAAGTTCCTTTTGACACCTGTATGCTCTCCATCCAGGGTCCTGGTATAAAACCCAGCCCATAAACCGACGACACACCCCTTAAAGTAGGAACATTTTCGTTGAGCATTTGCACGTACGTTCCCGACAAACCAAGTAGTTTTATCTGTTTGGCGCCAGTGGCTGCATCACTATACGAAACATCGACCGAAGGATTAGTTTCAAAACTTTCGGATAAATTGCAGCAAGCAGCCTTGGTAAATTCGGCAGAAGTAATCTTTTCAGTCTGAAAAACCGCTGTACGTCCCTTCACAGTTCCGGGCACTTTACTTACCACAGAAACCTCTCTGAGCAACAACTGATCTCTCAGCCTCACTCTAATAAACAGGCTCTTATCATCAACAACAATCGTATCAGGATTATACGCCACATTGGATACTACAATACGGGTGGCACCACTATGATCGTGTAGCTGAAAATTACCGGCATTATCGGTAACAGTACCCATGTTTGTATTGAGCCAAAACACATTGGCACCGGGTATAGGTTCACCTTTATTATCAGTAACCACGCCTTTAATCTGGGCATTTGCTACTGGCAATATAAAGATTAAACCACATAGAAATAAATATTTTTTAAGCATAAAAATTTGATTTTAAAAAATTAGAAATAAAATACACAGCGCGGGATACAAGCATAGTCCCGGCTGTAAATAAACAGCTAAGTTTTAAAAAATCAAATCAATAATACGGAATGAAAAGCAAGAATATCTCTGCCTGTAAGTAATAATTCGCAGGGAGGAGGATCGACAATAGCCAACTTACGACACAACAGCAAAGCAGTGTAATCGAACAAATTACTCTCTACACAGCAATAACCAAATAAATCCAATTGGCGATTATCTGTCTGGAATATCTTTATTTCGTGCGAAGGGGTATCCACACTGAGGCGCTTTATACCGCAACAGTTGTCGGTTTGCGTAAAATCAGGGTGCTTATCAGAGCAAGCTTTATGTTCAGGCTCTTCGGTCTGACAACAATTTTGCTCATCGGCATGTTTTATCGCTGAGAGTTTTTGCACAACAATAGCTTCGACACCATGCTGAGCACAAGTATTGCAACAATAGCTGATGATGTTGAAACCAGTTCCTGCAAATAAAAAATAGACTGCAAAAACAATGGATAATATGATTTTATGAGGCTTCATTAGTCTAATAATGATGCAAATATACCATACTAAAAATATATTGATGAAAATTTAAGTCTATTTTTAATTTATTTTAGGTAAATTCGGCTTAAATATTCTATTTTTGTAGTCACATTTATATTCATAGAATAAGAAATGAAAAAAATATTTATATACCTGAATATCATAGCTATATTAGCTATAGCGTTCTCTTCGTGCAAGCAAAAAACGATTAGAACAATTGAAAAGAGTCTGGAACAAAGTTTTTCATTAACATCCGATACAACCAAAGGTTCGTTCAGGGTTAATATTAATGTTGAAATTCCTGTTTGTTACGACGATCATGCGGTGTTGGATTCAATCCGAAACTCTATTATCAGCAATCTGTTTGGTGCTGAATATGTGAAGTTTGGCAACGACTCTATCGTTAAAGTATTTGTAAAAGATTTAATTACAGATTACCGTATTACCAATATTTCGCTCCTTAATCAGATGGACAGTTCTACCATCTATAGTTTTGATTACGAACATACACTCGAAGGTTTCTCCTTACTAAGCGACGAAGTAATTTACTCATACGGAATTAACCGATATGTGTTTATGGGTGGCGCTCATGGACTTAACAATGTATATTACTTTGTATTTAATCTGAAAAACGGTAAAAAAATTACTGAAAATGATTTATACATAACTGGTTATGAGAGTAAGTTATCTGAACTTATCAAGCAGCGCATTGTAGAGCAGAGTAAGGAAGATACAAACGTAGCGCCTATTCTGAATCTGGAAGATACCGATTATTGGATAGATGCCATTAAACCTAACGGAAACTTTTATGTAACCGACGAAAGTATCAATTACGTATTTAATCCGTACGAAATAGCCCCTTATTATATTGGTCAGACAGAAGTAGTTATACCATTCAACCGCCTAAAAGGATTATTGAAGGCTGATAACATACTGGCTTATTTAATCAACAAATAACATTCTCTGAATATAACCGGACTGAATCATTTTTTCTTAATTTATCAGAAAGTTTTTCTGATACAAGCAAACAGACTATTGAATTAAAAAACGTTTTTTACTAAGAACTTAAACACTTCTATTGCATATGGCAGCAATTCAAAAAGACAATCGTCTTGCATGGGGAATTTCATTATTGGTATTTGGCTTCATTTTTTTGATCAGACAATTGGATATTGTTCCTCTGAGTGTGTCTGATATTATTTTTGACTTCAAAAACTACCCGCTTATTATCGGTTTTATTTTCCTTTTAGCGCACAAAAACAAAACCATAGGATTGGTTCTGATAGTTGTAGGAATTTTATTTCGTTTGTCAGATATTATTAGATGGACACAACATATATCAGACTTTGTATGGCCTGTACTGCTTATAATAGCCGGTGCTATATTAATGTTTGGGAAAGGTAAAAAATAATATCTCAGAGTGGGGTTTCAAATGAACAGTATTGTAATAATTGGTGCCGGCAATGTGGCAACACATATTTCGCAGGCTCTGCAAAAAAGCGGGTTTAAGATTATTCAGATTTACAGTCGCACCCAAGCGGCTGCCAAAACGCTCGCCAATATTTTAAATGCGAGTTATACATCTGATATTGAAAGCATATGCAGGACTGCCGACCTGTACTTGTACGCTCTGAAAGATAATGCGCTTGAATTTGCGATTAAGAAAGTTTCGGTTCCGGAGGCTCTACATGTGCATACGGCCGGAAGTGTACCTATATCTGTATTTGAACACGTAACTCCCCGTTACGGTGTGTTGTACCCCTTACAAACTTTCTCTAAAACTAAACATACTGAATTTAACAACGTGCCTGTTTTGGTGGAAGGCAACAACCCTGAAACTACCGATGTTTTGATGAGTATAGCTCAGAAAATAAGCACCAACTGTTATCCTATCGATTCGGAACAAAGGGCTGCGCTTCATCTGGCAGCGGTATTTTGCTGTAACTTTGTGAACAGCATGTATAATGTGGCTGAGAAAATTGTTAGCGAAGCAGGACTACCGTTTAATATACTGCAACCGCTGATTGACGAAACGGCTGAAAAAATTCATCATCTTCTACCGGCACAGGCTCAAACCGGTCCGGCTGTGCGCTACGACACTAAAATTATTGAAAAGCATCTGGAAATGCTCAACGGCAATCCTCAGCTGCAACATATCTACAGAGAAATAAGCAGTTTGATATTCGATATGAGAACTAAATAGCTACGTTTTTTTTATTGCCCTAATTGCCTGTCGAGCGCCTCAATTTCCTTTTTTCTGAAATTCAGTTGGTGTGAATAGTCCACTACCTTCAGAAAATTATCTTTATTCATAAAAAATTCGTTCATATAGAAAGACATAGATATGTTTATATATTCCAAGGCTTTGTCAATATTACCTTTTACCTCATAAGCCACTGCAATATTGTTAGCCAGTTTTGCTTTTAGCCCTTTACTTGCTTTAGGCATAGCTTCAGTCCATACTTTAATAGCGCCATCCCATTTTTTAGCATAAACCGAGTCAATGCCCTGTTTCATCTTCATATTATTGGTACTGAAAAAATATCTTTCTGTTTTATCCCAATATGGCACCAAGCGCTTCACCATCGACTGTCCTACGTACAATGCACCGTCTACAAGCGCATCATTGCGGTTAGGCAAAGTTCTGAGCACTTCCTGTCTATTATAAGACTCTGCATCCCAATAAATAGTATCTTTGAACGCAACAGAAGCATACTCGTTTTTCCCGGGATAATGAATACTCCATTGCGATTCATAACGGGCAATAAGCGCCATATAATATTGACTAACATCGGAGTGATACAATTCGGTTATTTTGTCGTTCACCTTTAGCCTGTCGAGCGACAACACCACATCTACATCATAATGCTTGCAAAGCGAGTCAACAGAATCAGGAGATAGCGGAGCAACAGTAAAAAAATCGGTGCTTTCATTTACTGTATTAGCGTGCAGAACTATTTCGTTGAAAAACTCTTTACTTTGCAACTCCTCAGATAGAGATGCAAGCGCAAACAAGGGCAAACTATCAGTTTTAATCTTCAGATTTTTAGTATTTTGATAAAAAAATTCATTTTTATGTCCATATTCTTCCGGTTGAGTCACAGTATTGTTTACAATCAGCAATTTGGTAGCATCTGGTGCAAATGCCACCCGAGCCGGCCTTAGTACATCCAAATTTGTATACAACATGGTGGTACACGAACTAAAAAAGAGTGATGTAAAACAAATTCCTAAGAGTTGTGATAATTTAATTTTCATATTATAAATTTTCGTTCCGACAATAAGATCTTCATATCCTTACGTTAAGCCCATCGTAAGCCAAATGAACATTAAGCGGCAAAAGCTTTTCCACATCGGCATGTTTACCCAAATCGTGACTGAAATGGGTAAGATATGCCTGCTTAGCGCCGGTATCTGTAACAAAATCAAGCGCTTCCGAAAGCGAAAAATGTGCTATATGCTCTTTAATCCTCAAGGCATTTACAACCAAAACATCCAGACTCTTCAACTTTTCTATTTCCTCGGGGGCAATAGACTTAACATCAGTAAGATAAGCCATATTACCTATTCTGAAACCCAATACCGGTAAACGGGCATGCATAGCCCTTACAGGCGTTACCTTCAAATCATCTATGTAAAAATCCTCCTCTCCTATTTCAATCAAATCTATCAACGGTACTCCCGGATAACGTTTCTCGGCAAAGCAATAAGGCATTGTACTTTTAATCTGCTGTATTACATTGCTTTCGGCATACACCTTAGTATCGCCAAACGGCCTGATATCGTCCAGTCCACCCAAATGATCATAATGGCCATGAGTAATTAAAATAGCATCCAAAGCCTCGATATTGTTCGTCAGCACCTGCATTCTGAAATCAGGACCACAATCAATAAGCACAGTCTTGCTACCCGTTTGTACAACTACCGACGACCTCAAACGCTTATCGCGCTTATCATCCGATGTGCATACCGCACATTTGCAACCTATTTGCGGTATCCCCGTAGAGGTACCAGTACCTAAAAATACAATTTTCATTCCTGCGTCACCCAAAAAAAACAATCATTTATACGCCCATCCTTATTCTCCAGTTATTAGGATAAAGATTATTGAAACGATTGCCCATATTTTTTATCCATCCTAAGCCAGAACCCTGGTACATCATCAGCAAATATCCTCTGTAATTATTTTCGAATATAAAAACATCTTTCCTTAAATACGCCAGCATTTTTTCTTTATCAAGTTCAGTTACATCTATGCTATTTGTATCCAAATATTTTGACAGAGCAAGCTGCGCAGCCGGTATGAAATCTTTTCCTTTTTGTTCAGCTAAAAGTATGCCAGATTCTACAACGCGCAACCCTGACATGATATAAACCATATCATCATACAATACCGACTGATAGGCTCTTATGTAGTTTTCGTCATTAATTAAAGTCCAATCTAGAATATTTTTCAGTTTAAACGGAACTGAGTCCTGGCTTATTTTTTTAATCTTTCTTGAATCTATTTTACTTTTTTTGGCTATTGAAATTGTATCGTCAGGTTTTCGGATTACCGACATAAACAATCCTTCGCCTTTCACCTTGTGAGGATAAAATCTGTACCCGGCTTCGGTTTCTACTATTTGCTCCGATGCTGTTATTTTCACACGAAGCACTTCAGCATTAAACTCACCGCAAATCCACCGTACATTATCCTCATTCTCTTCCCGGTTATAAGTACAAGTACTGTAAACCAGCACTCCACCCGGTTTCAGAGCGTCCCATACCGCAGCAACAATTTCTTTTTGCCTGCGAGCACACATCAGTACGTTTGCCTCGCTCCACTCGTTCACCGCCTCCGAATCCTTGCGAAACATGCCTTCGCCCGAGCAGGGAGCATCAATTACAAGAGCATCAAAAAAACCTCTGTATCGGGAAAAATCAGCTGCCTCGTTGTTGGTAACCACTACGTTGGCATTGCCCCACTTAACGATATTCTCGGCTAATATATGAGCCCTTGATCTGATAATTTCATTACTCACCAGCAAGCAATTATCAGACAAAGCCTGAAGCAACAGGGTTGACTTTCCACCCGGTGCAGCACACAAATCCAGTACGCGCTCTGCATCAGGAAAATAAGTGCTCACTACCCGATTTAAAAACATGGAACTGGCTTCCTGCACATAGTAAACACCTGCATGCAAAAGCGGGTCAAGCGTAAAGCGGGGTCTTTCATCCAGATAATAACCATGCTCGCACCATAGCACCTTATCGGTAGTTGGCTTATAGTCTATTTTATCATTCACCCGTATGCTCGTAGGCGGGTTCTGCAACAGAGCCTGCTCAAAATCAGCATATTCATCACCCAGTAAAGCCTTAGTCCGTTCTCTGAATTTCAGAGGCAAATCCATATTTATAAAATTTTTTGGTACGAGATACAAATATATAACTTTTGACTAATATTTTTTGAGATAAAAGCAAATAAAAAAAACATTTACATGCATTAAAGCAGGTAAATGTTTCTAAAAAATGATTGAGTAGGAAAATAATTCTATAAAGCTCTTTTAATTTTGTCGATAACAGCTTCGTATTCATCATTGTTGAGATACACCTTCTGCGGATTCATTTCAAAAGTACTACCGAACGACAATCCCCCTTCGTATTTAGGAACAAGATGAAAATGCAGGTGTGCAAGTTTATCAGAATAAGCTCCGTAATTAATTTTTACCGGATTGAATGCTTTTTTCATGGCAGCCGCCACTTGAGCCACATCGGCCATAAAGGCATTGCGCTCATTCTGAGGCAATTCAAAAAGTTCGTTTACATGATCTTTGTAAGCCACCACACATCTGCCGGGATAGCTTTGTTCTTTAAATACGAATAATGTTGACACTGATAAATCACACACCTCAATCATAAGGCTTTTTTGTAATTCGTTACGCTGGCAATACAAACAATCTTCTGCTTTTGACATAAATAAAATTGAATAAATTATACATTAAAAAAGCAGTGATTTTTAAATTATTCACTGCTTTGTTTTTTTTCTGATTCTTTAGCTTCAGGATTTTTGCTCATCAAGTATCTTGAGAGCAATTTCCAGAATTTGAGTATCATCTAACATGACCAAACCACCATCAGGACCCGGCTCGATATGTACGCCACAACTTTTACCGTCTTTATAATTATGCCCACCGAAATAGTTACGTACAGTTTCTTTATCCAGACCGAGCTCATCGGCAATTCTGGTCATACTTCCACTTGGGAGCAAATCTTTTACTTTACGTAGTTCGTTGAATGTTATCGTTTTTGTCATGACTTTAAAGTATTAGAATTGTTAGTAAAATGTGATTTATTAGCTGCCATAAACATAATATAATAAGATGAAACAACAAAATAATTTCACATATTTTTCATATAAAATTCATATTTTAAATACACAGATTTTCATAACACTCTGACATAAAATATATTAAACCGACAATAAATTATGCGTACAACTTATTATTTGTTGGTATTTAACTCCGAATACTGATAATAAAACTCCACGATAGTTTCTATTCCACGTAAAAACATTTGCACCGGAAAGTTTTCGTTTGGCGAGTGAATGGCATCAGATTCGAGTCCGAATCCCATAAGAACGGGTTTTACACCCAACACCTTTTCGAACACCGGCACCACGCCTATACTACCTCCACGGCGTACAGGCAGAGGACGCTTACCAAAAGTTTTTGTATAGGCCTTTTCGGCAGCTTTATAGGCCACCGAATCGATAAGACACACATAGCTTTCGGCGCCATGCAAATGAGTAACTTTGATATCGACATAATCCGGTGCTATAGTTAGCAAATGCTTTTCTACAAGTGTTGCTATCTCGTCGTAGGTCTGATTAGGCACCAATCGCGCTGATAATTTAGCAAAAGCTTTTGATGGTAATACCGTTTTAGAGCCTTCGCCCGTATAGCCGCCCCATATACCACATACATCCAGAGTAGGTCTGATACCGGTACGTTCAATGGTATTGTAACCAGCTTCACCTCTCAACTTACTTATACCCAGATTAGCTTTATACTCCTCTTCGTCAAACGGTATCTCACCAATCAACTCACGTTCCTCATCGCTCACCGGCATCACCCGATTGTAAAATCCGGGAATCGTGATGCGCCCGTTTTCATCAATCAGCGAAGCCAGTATTTTGGATAATTCGGTAATAGGGTTAGCAACCGCTCCACCAAAAATTCCCGAATGCAAATCGCGGTTAGCTCCGGTTACTTCTATCTGCCAATAAGCAAGCCCACGCAAACCCGTAGTTATGCTCGGAATATCTTCGGCAAGCATGCTGGTGTCCGACACCAGAATTGTATCGCAGGATAGCAGCTCCCTGTTTAGCCCGCAAAACTTTTCGAGGCTTGGCGATCCAATCTCTTCTTCACCCTCAATTATGAACTTTACATTACATCTCAGTTCGCCGGCATTGAGCAAATACTCAAAAGCCTTGAGGTGCATAAACGATTGACCCTTATCATCATCGGCACCGCGGGCAAATATCTTCCCATCTCTGATTTCCGGTTCAAACGGAGCCGAATGCCATAAGTCAAGCGGTTCGGCCGGCATTACATCATAATGCCCGTAAATAAGCACTGTAGGATATTCCGGGCTTACCAACTTCTTAGCAAACACTACCGGATTTCCGTCCGTTTCAATAATCCGAGCCTCATCTACTCCAGCCTTTAGCAACAAATTTTTCCACTGCTCGGCACATTGGCGAATTTCACCATTTCTGTGAGCATGTGCGCTAACACTTGGGATACGGATAAGACTAAAAAGCTCATTGAATATTTTATCCTGATTAACCGTTAGATATTCTTTAACCTTTTGCATAATAGTATATTTTTATATAATTTTTCGATAAATAAAATACAATAAAAAAGCCAGTTCAACGTTTAACCTTATTGTAAACAATCGGGCTTTGTTAAGTATTCATAGCCTGTTATTCAGAAGTTATCAAAGATATAATTTTTAAAATAAAAAACAAATTTATATTTATTTCTTTTGAATTTTTTAAGGATACCGGATAAAACTCAGTTTAATTCGTTATAGCTTATTTTTTGTATATTTGTAAATGCTTTTCCCATTATTTTTTACACTAAAAAAATTTCATTCATCATAAGGCATCTCAGTAATGAAAAAACTTTTACTTTATATTATTCCTCTCTGTACTTTATGGGCTGTTAGTTGTACCAGCTCCAAAAACATCAACTATTTCAGCACAACGGACAAAAAATTGTCAGGCACAACAAGCCAGTGGCCAACAGCCAACAAAGAAGCTGTGATTGGCTATGGAGACATGCTTAGTATTACTGTAAACGGTATCGACCCATTGGCTGTAGCTCCGTTCAACCTTTCTTTAGTGACCTATACTTCGCCTGCTAACGACAGCATTAGCAATAGTGCAATTCAGTTATATACAGTTGACACACAAGGAAATATAAATTTCCCGGTAGTAGGCAAACTAAAACTTGGAGGTCTGAACAAATCTGAAGCTATAGCGCTCATCGGCCAAAAACTAACTCCGTTCCTCAAGGATCCGTTGGTAAATATCCGGTTCATGAATTCAAGTATAACCATTTTAGGCGAAGTAGCTAAACCCGGTCAGTACAAAACGAGCAGCGAAAGAGTTACTATATTAGATGCTCTGGCATTAGCCGGCGACATAACTATCTATGGAGCTAAAAATGATGTACAGGTAATACGCGAACAAGATGGAAAAATTGAAGCCGGTCGGGTAAATCTGAACTCTACTGAAGTATTCAATTCACCTTATTATTATCTTAGGCAAAATGATGTAATTATAGTAGGTACCGGTAAAACCAGAATTTTCAGAAATGAGCATTCACCTCAATACTTTACTGCCATATCAGCCGTAGCAGCTGTAACAGCTTCGGTAATGTGCATTGTATGCGCTGTACAGAAATAAAAAAACCAATTTTTTTTTGCCAAATTAATAAAATGGAAAATAAAACTACGAATACCACCACCTCCAAAGCAATAAATAACGATATAATCAAAGTCAAGGAACTTATAAGCCTGTATATCAAAAAATGGTATTGGTTTGCCATTTCCGTATTTTTATGTCTATTAGCAGCATTTGTGTATCTGAAAATCAGCCAACAAACCTTTAAAGTTGAAACAAAAATTCTGATTCGGCAAGACGAAAACTCTATTGACATATCCGAGATAGCTCTTTTAAAAGGCCTGGGTATGAAAGAAGTAAGCAAAGAGATTGATGATGAAATACAGATTATCAAGTCTGAAAACATCTTGCGCAATGCAGTAGAACAATTAGATATTGCCACAGATTACTTCATAAAAGATGGGTTAAAATATATCGACACTTACCCCGACAAACCGATTGAGATAATATATGTATCCGGCTCAAATCCCGAGGTAGGCGATGTTATGAAACTGACCGTACGTAAAGCCGACGATAAATTTATAGTAAAACTAAAGTGCGGACTATTCAGCGAAAAATACGAGATTACCGAAACCAACAACACCATAAACTCGCCTATAGGTCAGCTCAAGCTGAAAATTAACAAAACATTTAAGCCGGATGCAACCTATAAAATAAAAAGCTACCCAATTAAGAATTTGCTTGAATTTTACAGCAGCGAAATCAATGTTTCGTCGGTTTCAAAAAAAACTAATGCAATCAGAATATCGATAAATGCAGCCAACACACAGAAAGCCGTTGCGATACTTAACAAGCTTGTAGATTTATACAATATGGATGCTGTGATGGACAAGAACATAATAGCTTCAAACACCAAAGACTTTATCGACGAACGTTTAACTCTGATACAAAGCGAACTGACTGATATTGAGCAACAGGCAGAACTATACAAAAAAAGCAATAATCTAACAGACATCAGCTCCGAAGCAAAATTATTTCTGAATTCATCTAACGAATATGATAAAAAAATCAGTGAAATAGAAACGCAGCTTAATCTGGTTACTTATGTTGATGATTTTTTAAAAGAGCCACAAAATAAAAAAAATCTGATTCCGAATAACCTTGGCTTACAAGATGCTTCAATCAATGACCTTATCGAGTCGTATAATAAGCTACTACTCGAACACATGAAACTTATACGTACCAGCAACGACGAAAACCCTGTAGTAACCCAATTGGAACAAAAAATTAACGCACTGAGAAGCAATCTTATTGCAAGCATACAAAGCGTAAAAAACGGTTACAAAATAGCTAAAAAACAAGCAACGAGTAAAGACAATCAATTTATATCAAAGATAAAAGATATACCCACTCAGGAGCGTAAATATCTGGAGATAAAGCGCCAACAAGAAATTAAACAAGAACTTTACCTTTTCCTGCTTAAAAAAAGAGAGGAAAATGCGTTGACTCTGGCCAGCACCATGCCTTCGACCAAAACTTTGGACAAAGCAAGTGCTTCAACAGCGCCCGAGTCTCCAAAACTTTTAACCACCCTGTTTATAGCGCTCATACTTGGCGGAATGTTTCCTATAATTATATTGTATGTTAAAGATTTGTTCAACAATAAAATTACCAACAAAAATGAACTTACATCCAAGCTAAACATACCTTTTGCAGGATCAATAGGCATAAGCGAAAAAGCGGAACAAATAGTTGTAAAAAACGACTTTGCATCGCCGTTAGTAGAAATGTTCAGAATGCTAAGAACCAATCTGCAATTTATGCTGGGCGATAAAAAATCACCTGTAATACTTGTAACATCAAGCATTGCGGGCGAAGGAAAATCGTTTGTGGCCATAAATCTGGCTTTATCGTTTGCCCTCACCAATAAAAAAGTGGTACTTTTGGAATTGGATATCAGAAGACCTACACTTGGTCAACATCTTGCACTGAACAAACAGGGGGTAACATTATTCCTGTCGGGACAGAATGTACGAGCTGACGAGCTGGTCAATGAATCGGGCATACATCCTAACCTTAAAGTGATTTTAGCCGGCCAGCTGGCACCAAATCCTACTGAATTGCTGATGAGCAACAGATTAGAGGAATTAATTGAGTTTCTGAAAAAAGAATTTGATTATATAATTATTGACTCGGCACCGGCAGGTGTAGTGTCCGACACCTTCATAATCAGCAGAGTAACAGATAATACAATATACGTAGTAAGGCAAAACTATAGCAACAAAGACGTAACCGACCTGGCTCAGGAAATACATGAAAGCAACAAACTAAAAAATATGTGTTTGGTATTGAATGGAGATGACGCAAAAAGCGGATACGGATATGGATACGATAAGCACTACAGAAAAAAGTAATAGCTAAAAATAAATATGTGTAAAGACCTGAAAACATTTTCAGGTCTTTTTTTGTTTACTGCTGTGAACTAAGAAACTTTTAAAATATAATAGTTTCTTAATTACAAATTATAAACAACTAAAAAACAGATTTTTAAAAAATAATTTAAAAATAATCTATCAGAAAAATTACTTGCAAAGCAAATTTACTTACCTTTGCATCACAAAATAAATAAAATGGATTCGGTATCTGAACAAATAACATCAACAGCCTTCAAACTATTTCTGCAACGCGGTATTCGCAATGTTACAATTGACGAAATATGCTCTGAACTGCACATCTCAAAAAAAACCTTTTACAGCCATTTTCCTCAAAAGGAAGATTTGGTAGCCGCTATAATCACATCAGAAGAAAAACAAAACTACGAAAAAACCATAAAGAATCTCAAAAACAAGAACGCTATTGATGCATTGATTTATATCGTGAAAGAAATAAAGAAAAATGTAGACTGCCAGCCTTTTATGTTATGGCACGATGTGGCCAAATACTACCCGAAGGTATTTGAAACATTTCAGAATAAGCGTAAAGAGAAAATAAAAGATGGATTTGAGCAGAACCTGATGCAGGGAATTGCCGAAGGTTATTACAGAGATGACCTTGATATAGAGTTGACATCGCTGTTTCATATGGTTCAGATTAAAAACTCGTTTGAGATGATGGAGCAATCGCCGAAAAAAATTACCAAAAAGCGTTTGCTTAATTTTTTCATCGATTTAATGATGCACCTGATTGTAAACGAAAAAGGATTGAAATATCTGAATGAGCACTATCACAATGAAAATGTAAAAGAAAATTGAGATACATATTTCATCATTATAACTAAAAAACGGTCATTCATCGGTTTTTTTATCGGGTTTATCGATTTCTTTTTATTGTTTTTCGATAATCAAACTATTTTTGCAACATAAAAAATGAACAAAGAAATATTACTAAAAGAAATATGAGAAAGATTGTGAAACTATTTAATTTAAAAATGTTTGCTACCGGCATGGCTCTTGTTTGCCTGTCTCCTGTAGCTATGGGGCAAGACACCATCAAACTGTCGTTGTCGAAAGCTATTGAAATAGCATTAAGCGAGAACCCTACGATTAAAGTTGCCGAAAAAGAAATTCAACGGGTAAATTACTCTAAAAAAGAACGTTTGGGCGGCTTGTTGCCTAATGTATCGTTAAGCGGTACTTATCAACGGGCTTTAAAAAAGCAGAAAATGTATTTGGATGGATTTAATATGTCTAATATGTTTTCTCCTGTTTTATCTTATGCTTTGGAACAAACAATTATTCAGAACCCTCCTACTCCAAGTGTTATTGAAGCACAGGAGGCATATGAACAAGCTGCAAATAGTGGAGATGGAAGTATTGAAGTAGGTAGAGATAATACTTTTACAGCAGGGTTGAATGCCACGTTGCCTATTATAGCACCGAGCCTTTGGGCTACGCTCCACCTGAGCGAAATGGAACTTGAAATGAGTCAGGAATCGGCGCGCTCGTCTAAAATATCGCTCTACAATCAGGTTACCAAAACCTACTACAGCATTCTGATGATGCAGGACTCATACGACGTGATAAAACGCAGTTATGAGAACACCCTCGAAAATGCCAAGATTATCCTGAATAAATACAAACAGGGTACGGTCTCGGAATACGAATGGATACGGGCCGATGTACAGGTCAAAAGCGCTCAGAGCAATCTGGTATCGGCCGAAAGTGCTGTGCAAATAAGTAAACTTCAGTTGAAAATGCTTTTGGGCATAGATAGTTACAACGAAATATCAGTAGAAGGCAAACTCTCGGATTTTGAGTCGACCATGTATGGCGATGTAATGAAAATAGATACTACCACGATGCAAAACAATTCGGATCTGAAGCAGTTCGATATTCAGAAAAAACAACTTGAGCAGAACGAAAAAATTCATAAAGCTTCGCTTCTACCCACGCTGTCAACATCAATTAATTATCAATACATGTCGATGGCCAACGACGATATAACATTTAGCAAAGATCAGGTATGGTTTCCTACCTCATCGTTAGGTGTTACACTCGCAGTTCCTTTGTTTCAGGGTGGTGCTAAATATTACAAGGGGAAACAGATTAAACTACAGCTGTCTGAGCTAAACGACCAGCGCGAAAACCTTAAAAGAAGCATTGAAACCCAGGTACTTTCTTCAATCGAGAACATAAAAAAATCTTTGAAAAAGATTGAATCGAACAAAGATGGAGTTCGCCAGGCCGAGAAAGCGCTTAACATTTCGCAAAAGATGTACGAAGTTGGGGTGGCCACTTATCTGGATTTGAGCAATGCCGAACTGGCTTACGTAAATGCAGGTTTAACCTACAATCAATCAATTTATGATTACCTGTCGGCAAAAGCCGATCTCGAAAAACTTTTAGGAAAAGAATTCAACAAATAAGAAATTAAAAAAAACAACAAGGTATAGATATGAAAAGAATTAAATTTACCGCCATTTTAGCTTTGGGAGTTGTTCTGGCATTATCGTCGTGTTCAAAAAAAGAGCAGGCAGCTTCGACCGCCTCATCGGCCAACGAAAAAATAAAAGTAAAACTTACTGATGTAAAACTGCAGGACGTAGAGCAAAATGTAACATTTACAGCCAGCGTGGAACCTGAAGTAAAAAACAATATAGCGCCAGCAGCGCCGGGTAGAATACGTAAAATATTTGTTGAAGTAGGCGATAGAGTAGCCAAAGGCCAAAAACTGGCTCAGATGGATGCAGCCAATCTGTCGAACTCGGAAACACAAATTGAAAACCTTCGTAAATCGTACAAAAGGGTTTCGGAACTGTTTGCCGTAGGAGGAGCTTCGCAGCAGGATTTGGACAACGCCAAACTACAACTGGATGTAGCTGAAACCAACCTCAGAAATCTGAACGAAAATACCTCGCTGATAAGCCCGCTTTCGGGAATTGTAACAGCCCGAAATTACGATGAAGGCGACCTCTACTCAGGACAAATGGCCATTCTGACAGTGATGCAGATAAATCCAGTGAAACTTATTGTAAATGTTTCAGAATCTTATTACTCAAGAATCAGAACGGGGATGAGTGTTGATATTGCCGTAGATGTAATTGAAGGCGAACGCTTTCAAGGCAAGGTATCGCTTATATATCCTACCATTGACGAACGCACCCGTACTTTTGGTGTAGAAGTGAAAATATCAAACCCGAATAATAAAATACGACCGGGAATGTTTGCACGCGCTATCATGAATTTTGGTACTATGAAACACGTAGTAGTGCCTGACAACTCTATTATTAAACAGAGCGGTTCGGGCGAACGGTTTGTATACGTATACCAGGATGGTAAAGTAACTTACAAAAAAGTAGAACTGGGACAAAGACTTGGTGAAAACTACGAACTTATATCGGGACTTACCGGTACTGAGCAAATAGTAGTGGCCGGACAATCAAGATTAGTTGACGGAAGCGAAGTTGAAGTTGTAAAATAATTTTACAAAAAAAGTAAAGAATTTAAATTCAAAAAAAAGACTAAATTATGAGTTTATACGAAAGTTCAGTAAAAAAGCCTATTATGACAGCCCTTGTATTTTTGGGAGTAGTTATACTGGGACTTTTTTCGCTCAATAAATTACCCATCGACTTATTGCCAGATATCGAGACAAACACGATTATGGTAATCACTTCGTACGATGGAGCAAGTGCCTCAGATATAGAAACTAACGTAACACGTCCGCTCGAAAGTTCGCTCAATACGGTAGCCAATCTCAAAAGTCTGAAATCGTCGTCAAGAGAAAACCGTTCGGTAATCACACTGGAATTTAACTATGGAATGGATATTGATGCACTCACCAACGACGTACGTGACAAGTTGGATATGGTAAAGTCATATTTACCGGAAGGCGTCACCGACCCTATCATATTTAAGTTCAGTACCGATATGATTCCGGTAATCATGATTTCGGCTACAGCCAATCAGAGTTTGCCGGCTTTATATAAAATTCTGGATGATAAAGTAGCCAATGCACTGGCACGTATCGACGGAGTAGGTTCGGTTTCGATAAGCGGCGCCCCCGAACGTGAAATACAGGTTTATATCGACCCGCTTAAGCTCGAAGCATACAATCTCACCATCGAAGGAATAGCGCAATATATAAGGCTCGAAAACCTGAATACTCCCGCAGGTACTATGGATGTTGGTAGCGAAACATATTCGCTCCGCGTACAGGGCGAATTTAAGGATGCTGCCGAAATGGACAAAATCATTGTAGGTTCATATAATGGTAAAAATATATTCTTATCGGATGTAGCCCAGGTAAAAGATGCGCTGGAAGAACGTGTACAGGAAAGTTATACCAATGGAGTGCAGGGAGCTACCATAATAGTACAAAAACAATCGGGTTCCAATACGGTTAACATTGCATCGGCCATTCAAAAAGAACTACCCAACATTCAGAAGACACTCCCTTCGGATATCAAAATGAATGTTATCATGGATACTTCGGATAATATCAAGCAAACCATCAACGGACTTACCGAAACAGTATTGTATGCATTTCTGTTTGTGATACTTGTGGTACTTTTCTTCCTCGGACGCTGGCGGGCTACGGTTATTATCATCATAACCATACCCATATCGCTTATTGCTGCATTTATTTACCTGTACGGAACCGGAGGAAGTCTCAATATCATTTCGTTGAGTTCGCTATCGGTGGCTATTGGTATGGTAGTGGACGACGCCATTGTGGTACTCGAAAACATTACAACACATATAGAGCGGGGTAACCGCCCTAAAAGTGCTGCCATACACGGTACCAACGAAGTAGCGTTATCGGTTATAGCATCTACGCTTACCATTATCGCGGTATTCTTCCCACTTACGCTCATCTCTGGTGCAGCTGGTGTAATGTTTGAGCAATTAGGTTGGATGGTAACCATTATCATGGCTGTATCGTTAATTTGTGCGCTATCGCTTACACCGATGCTTACCTCAAAAATATTGCGACTCGACCCGAAACATGGTACAACGTTTAAACTAATCTATACTCCTATTGAGAAATTTCTGGATAAATTAGATGATAAATATGCTTCTATCGTTAACTGGGCTTCGCGTCACAGATGGTTGGTAGTTATTTTATCTGTTGTATTTTTTATCCTTAGTTTAATTCCCGGTAAATTTATCGGTACCGAATATATTCCAGCTCAGGACAATAGCCGTATTGCATCGACTATAGAAATGCCCGTAGGTACCCGTATGGAAATTACGAAAGAATTTGCTAAAAGGAAAACGGAAGAATGGAAAAAAAGATTTCCGGAAATTGACATGATCAATTATTCGGTCGGGCAAGCCAGTAGTTCCAACACCTGGGGTTCGTTACAAAACAATGGCTCAAATATCATATCGCTGAATATGAGATTATTGCCACTAAAAGACCGTAAACGTTCCATGTTTGAAATCACTGACAGTATTAGTGCCGACTTAAGCAATTCACCCGAAGTTCAAAAATCAAACGTCATAGCCGGTGGAGGTATGAGCATGATGGGCGGTCAATCGACACTCGATGTGGAAATATATGGTTATGACTTTGACGAGACTGATAAAGTTGCGAAAGCCGTATCAGAAGGTATGGCCAAAATCGATGGTCTGACAAATGTCAGGGTAAGCCGCGAAGCTTACAAGCCCGAGTTTCAGGTAGATTTTGATCGTGAAAAACTGGCCATGAACGGTTTGAGCATGTCAACAGCATCCAACTTCCTTCGCAACAGAATAAACGGTCTTACGGCATCGCTCTTCCGCGAAGAAGGTGAAGAATACACTATCCGCGTAGTTTATGCACCCGAATATCGTCAATCGATAGAAGATATCGAAAACATTCTGATATACAACAGTCAGGGACAGGGAGTACGTCTCAGGGAATTAGGAAAAGTGGTTGAACGGTTTACGCCTCCTACCATTGAGCGTAAGAACCGTCAGCGGTTAGTAACAGTATCATCGTCGGTATCGGGTACTACCATTGACAAAGCCGTAGCCGGTATTAATGCCGTACTTGATAAAACCGATATACCATCGGATGTGAGTCCGAAGATAGCCGGTACTTATATCGACCAGCAGGATTCGTTCAAGGATTTGGGTAGCTTATTACTCATCATTGTGATGCTGGTATTTATCGTAATGGCTTCGCAGTTTGAGTCGCTTACCTATCCGGGTATTATCATGTTCTCTATTCCGTTTGCATTCTCGGGCGTTATTCTGATGCTTGCCGCCACAGGCAACACTCTTAATATGATGTCATTTGTGGGAGTTATCATGCTTATCGGTATTGTGGTGAAAAATGGTATTGTGCTTGTAGACTATATCAATCTTAATCGTGAACGTGGTATGGGTGTAATACGCGCGGCCAAAGAAGGTGGTAAATCTCGTCTTCGTCCGGTGTTGATGACAACCCTTACTACCATCCTGGGTATGTTGCCATTAGCCATTTCAAGTTCTGAAGGTTCTGAAATGTGGAAACCAATGGCCGTAACAGTTATTGGAGGTCTTACCGTATCTACTGTACTTACTTTGGTTATTGTACCTACGGTTTACACCCTGTTTGCAAGTAGCGGTATCAAGCGCAAACGTCGTAAAATGAAACACGCAACTCTTGACAAGCAATTAGATTAAACACAAAAAAGAAGCTTTCCGGCTGCAACTTGCCATGCCGGAAGCTTCTAAATGGTTATAACCAATGATAATCGGTTCATACAAACATCAAAAAAAGAATTATTTATGAAATCAATATTTATTGCCTTCGACCAGGGATATTATGATCAGATAATAACAATACTGAATTATAATCACGTAAAAGGCTTTACAAGCTGGGAGCAGGTTCAGGGACGCGGATCGCAAACCGGCGAACCACACTATGGCAATCATGCATGGCCGTCGCTCAACTCGTCGATACTTACCGTAGTAAACGACGAAAAAGTAAAACCATTACTTGAAGATCTGAAAAAACTCGATGCCACATCTAAACTCATGGGGCTAAGAGCTTTTGTATGGAATATTGAGGATGGTATCTGATAAAATCGCAAACATGTTTCAAATAAAAAAGTTTCCACAGCTGTTACAAGCTATGGAAACTTTTTTTTGTGAAAATATCTTGAGATTTATGCCCAAAAATCATATTTTTTCAGAGCAAATTTACTTTTACAATTTTGTAATCAATATTTTATCTATTCTGTTCCAATCCATATCTACAATTTCGAAAGAATACTCCCTGAAAACAAATTTATCGCCTACTTGCGGTATTTCGTTAATCTGGCTCAATACAAAGCCGGCAACCGTACTGTAATCTATTTCGCTAAAGTCTATTTCAAAATCCTGAATCACATCTGCTAAAATTTCCACCGGAGCATCACCATTTACAAGCACCGAGTCGTCATCGCGCACAAACATATCCGGTTCGTTAACCTCTCCTTCTTCAGGTATTTCACCTACAATATTCTCCATTACATCATACAAAGTAATAATACCCTCAAAACCGCCATATTCATTAACTATAAAGCAAACCCGGTTTTCATTTTTACGCAATTCGTTAAGTACTTTATGGGCATCAACATTTTCGGGCAAAACAATAGGTTCCTTTATCAGTTCATCAAAATTCAAAGCTTTTTTCTGACTTAGCGTTTTGTAATAATCTTTCAGATACAGCACACCGGCAAAGTTATCTAATTCGTCTTTGCAGCAAACCACCTTGCTATGATGCACACCACCGATACGATGTTTTATTTCCGACATGGGCCTGTTGATATCAATCCACTCAATATCCGTACGGTGCGTCATCAGATGATATGCTTTCTTATCCGAAAAATAAAAAACATTTTCATGTATCAGGTTTTGTTCCTGTTCAATAACTCCCTCATGCGAAGCTATTTTAATCATCTGTCTTAATTCGGCTTCGGTAAATTGTTCGTTCTGTTTTTTCACCCCCATAAGTTTCATAATGCCATTGGTAGCTATTGAAAGCAGCCAAACGAAAGGAAAAAGCACTTTGCTAAAATAATAAATAACCGGAGCCACTACCCGAGCCGTTTTTTCGGGATTGCTCAACGCCAGAGTTTTCGGCACCAATTCGCCAATAATAATGGAAACGTAAGTAATAATTACCACTGTAACCGTCATGGCTATCTGATGTGCATAAGGTTGCAAAGCAGGAAATTCTTCAAAAAAAGGAGCCACATTATCAGCAATACTTACGCCACCATACACCCCGGTAACTATACCTATCAAAGTGATTCCCACCTGAATAGCCGACAAAAAATCCTCGGAATCTTCCTGTAATTTGATAGCTACACCCGCACCTTTACTACCTTTAAGACGCATTTGTTCGAGTCGGGCTTTCTTGCTCGATACAAGAGCAATTTCGGACAATGCAAAAAATCCATTTATAACAATTAAGAATGAAAGAATTAAAATTTCCATATAAGCTTTTAAAATTCAAGGTGTAAAATTAATCATATATTTTTCTTTATCAAAATTTTAAATACAAGTATTTGTAATACAGGCCAAAGGTTAATTCTGTAATATATTTGTAATACTTTTGAAACATCTATTTAATTTGTTTGTTGATTATATTACATGGCTTAATATGTATTTTTGCAACAAATTAAATAAAAGTTCATGGATACTATTTACATTGTGATTGTGCTCGTATTACTGGGCCTTGCAGCATTAGACCTTGTAGTTGGTGTGGCCAACGATGCTGTAAATTTTCTGAATTCGAGCATCGGCTCCAAAGTTGCACCACTCTGGGTGATACTTACGGTAGCTTCTGTTGGTGTTTTAGTTGGATCATTATTCTCAAGCGGAATGATGGAAATAGCCCGAAGCGGTGTTTTTTATCCCGGCAAGTTTACTTTTTCGGATATTATGCTGCTTTTTCTGGCTGTAATGGTAACTGATGTTATATTATTAGATGTATTCAATACCTTTGGTTTACCTACCTCTACTACCGTTTCGCTCATCTTCGAGCTGCTTGGAGCGGCGGTGGCCGTAGCTTTAGTTAATATCTGGCGGAGCGATTCAGGTATGCTATTCGAGTATATTAATACTGCTAAAGCACTGACAATCATTTCAGGTATATTAGTTTCGGTGGTTATTGCATTCACGGTAGGCTCCATAGTGATGTGGTTTTCGCGTTTACTTTTTTCGTTCAAATACAAAAAATCTTTCTCGTATATCGGTGCCATTTGGTCGGGTCTTGCTCTTACAGCTATTACTTACTTTGCCATATTCAAGGGACTGAAAGGCACTACACTCATTTCAAAAGAATCAATAAACTATATTCAGGACAATCTGGGGTCGGTGCTTTTTTTCATTTGGATAGGCTGGTCGGTAATTATGGCTACACTTCAGCATGTATTTAAAGTAAAAATCCTGAAAATCATTATTCTGGCTGGTACCGCAGCGCTGGCGCTTTCGTTTGCCGGCAATGACCTTGTAAATTTTATCGGCGTATTTATGGCCGGCCTCAGTTCATTTGAGATAGCCTCGGATGTAGTAGCAGCAGGTGGTTCGGTAGATACATTAACCATGGGGAAACTATCCGAACCAGTATCGGTAGACTGGCGTTATTTATTTGGAGCAGGCATAATTATGGTACTGGCACTGTGGTTCTCCAAAAAAGCCCGTACTGTAACCAAAACCGAAGTAAACTTATCCCGTCAGGGCGAAGGAATTGAACGGTTTTCGTCCACCGGAGCATCGCGGTCGTTAGTTCGCAATGCTGTATCGGTGAGTAAGTTTTTCAGAAGAATAACCCCCGAACGTGTAACCAACTTTGTTGAAAGCCGCTTCAAGCCCTTATCGGACGAAGAAAGCAGCGATGCCTCTTTCGATCTCATTCGCGCATCGGTCAATCTTACCATTTCGGCATTGCTTATATCGGCCGGAACTTCGCTTAAACTTCCGTTATCCACCACCTATGTAACCTTTATGGTAGCCATGGGGTCGTCGTTGGCCGACAGGGCATGGGGACGCGAAAGTGCCGTATACCGCATTACCGGAGTACTTACCGTGATAAGTGGCTGGTTTGTTACAGCCATAGTGGCATTTACCGTTGCAGCCATAGTGGCATTTGCCCTGATGTATGGCGGCATATATGCCGTAGTGGGTGTTATTGCATTGGTAGTATTTCTGTTTATCCAATTTGCTATTTTACACAAAAAAAGAGAAAACAAGATGGAACGTGAAGATATTCAGCCATCTACCAACGAACACGACATAGTAGTAAATTGTACCAACGAAATCAGAGAGTCGGTAAAAACCACTGTTGATATATATTCAAAAATGCTGGATGGCTTATTTAATGAAAATCGAAAAGAGCTGCACAATCTTTATAAAATTGCTGATGAGTTTCATGGAAAATCGAAACGCCGGCGAGCTTACGAAGTATTACCCACATTGCAACATCTGGAGCACACCTCGCTGGATACCGGTCAATATTATGTACAGGCAGTAGATTATTTTTACGAAATATCGGTATCGTTGCGGTATATGACCGAATCGAGTTATAATTTTATTGATAATGCTCACGAAGGTTTTACTCAGGAACAGATTGAAGATTTGAGAACGTTGGGTAAAGAATTGATTTCGGTTTACAACGATTTCAATCGCATGATTGACTCAAAAGACTACTCCGGTCTGGAGAGTATTAAAGAGCGACGTGCTGTTATTCTCGATTTGTATTCAGACCTGGTTAAGAAACAAATCAGACGAACTAAAAATAAAGATACCGGCACGCGTAACAGTATTCTGTATCTCAATCTGCTGAACGAAACCAAAGCCATTGCTCTAAAATCAGTTAACCTGATGAGAGCACAAATGAATATGTTTAATTCCGACGAATATAACAAAGCGATGGCCTGATACTGATTTTTATTCTTCATGCCATTTATCCTATAAAAAACAAGAGAGCCTTTATTGCAAAAGCTCTCTTGTTTGTTTATCCGACGGTGATTATTGGGTTATTAAGTTATTAGGTTATTGGGTTATTGGGTTATTGGGTTATTGGGTTATTGGGTTATTGGGTTATTGGGTTATTGGGTTATTAAGTTATTGAGTTATTCAGTTATTCAGTTATTGAGTTATTGAGTTATTGAGTTATTCAGTTATTGAGTTATTGAGTTATTGAGTTATTCAGTTATTCAGTTATTCAGTTATTCAGTTATTCAGTTATTCAGTTATTCAGTTATTCAGTTATTCAGTTATTCAGTTATTGGGTTATTCAGTTATTCAGTTATTCAATCATTCAATCATTCAGTTATTCAATCATTCAGTTACGGGGGAGCGGGCGCAGATGTCCGAAATGGGTTAGGTTAAGACAGGGTTTTCTAATGTGTTACATGATTTTATTTTTATGACAAACGAGTACATTTTTCATGTCGCCGTGCCAGTTGTGCATTCCATTACCTTCGCAGTTTTTGTAATCTTTGCATGTACTGCACTGTCCCGTGCGTGTCCAGCTGCGATCTCTGAAAACTTCGAACCGGGATTGCCATACTTCGTAAAAATTGTCGTTGTAGATATTGCCTTGTACCAAACTTCGGTCGGTATTCGGACAGGCCGATATGGATCCGTCGGCAAGAATTGATCCGATATTGATGCCGGCTCTGCAGAAAAAACGGCTATCGCGGACTTTGGTTTCGTAACTGCCCACATAGCCTTCGCAACTGAATTTTACGTCCATTTGTCCGCATTGCCGGGATACGGAGATAAAGTCCATCAGCCCTTCGAACTGCTCGTTGGATAAAAATAATTCCGGATGAAAACGTGCTCTGCCAATAGGAACTATGGTGAAAAGTCTCCACGCTTTTACACCTTTTTCGGTGAGAAAAAGGCGTAGTTTTTCAAGTTCTGAATAGTTGCGACTGTTTACACAGGTTACCACATCAAAATTCAGCCGGGGCGACGAGGCTGCCAATTCGATAGCGCGAACTACTTTTTCGAAACTATCGTCATTTTTTCGCATCCAGTTATGTGTATCTTCAAGCCCGTCTAAACTGATAGTGAGGGCTCCCAGACCGGCATTGAGTAGCGATACATGCCTTTGTTCGTCGTACAGATAACCATTGGTAACCATGCTCCAGCGCATGCCCCGTTTTCTTATTTCCATTCCGCATTGCTCAATATCGGTACGCAAAAGAGGTTCGCCACCGGTGATAACCACCATAAAGTTGTGCGGTACGTCCTGAATGGTATCAAGCGCTTTCAGGAAATCGGCTTTCGGCATATCTTTCAGCAAAGAATTTTTGGAGCAGTCGCTTCCGCAATGCCGACAGTCGAGATTGCAGCGGGTAGTGCATTCCCAAAACAAATAATTGAGCAAGTGCTCGTCAGTAAGCTTTCTTTTCAGCTCGCGATATGCAAAATCGGCAACAAAATTCCTCATTTATTTCAGGTTAAGTTGAATATCCAAAAAAACTCTGTCGGCATCATTTGCCACCACCGTATCCATGGGCTGATAGTTACTATTTTCAGCACCATCAACATCTTCGAAAACCAATTTTACGTTGTTGCCCGTATAAAGTGCAAATGCCCCATCATCGCCGGTAAAAGTGTACTGTCCAAAATCCGGCGCTGAAATTTTAATTCCCTTTACAGGCAATCCGGTAGCTTTAGAAGTTACTTTACCTTCCACAAAGAGGTCGTTACCAAAATCCTGCGGAGTACCATAGCAAGCCTGAAAAACAAAGGCGATAGAGGTAAAACATAGACCTCCGATAATTTTTCTTAATAAATTCTTTTTCACGACAATAGTAAATGTAAAATAATCAAAAAGATCAGTAGTTTCAAATCAAAAAAAAGAATCAAATACTTAAATACTTATTGATAAGTCTCAGCATCAGTTTGTTCAACAGCTCAACCTGATAAGCTCCCACGGTAGGCTCAAGGTGGTCGTTGCCTACACCGCTATCGTTGGTAATAAATACGTAAGTACCATTGGTTACAGAAGCCATAAACCGCATCAGAAACTCAGTTTCCTTATCAATACCACTGGCAGTAACAGGAATGATGCGGATGCCTTTGGAAGCAGCCGATTTGATATGCTTTTGCAAATCGGCAATCACAGCCGGCTGGTAATGCGGGGGAGCATCGAGTAAGAGAAAAAGTATGCGCGTGCGCGACTGCGACGACCATTGGAGGTTATTCACCGCTTTATCAAGTGCAGTGTGTACAGCTTCGGGGAAATCGCCTCCACCATCGGCTCTTTGAGCCTTAATAAAATTGAGTGTTTTGTCGATATCGGAACTAAAGTCTGATACGCGTGTCAGATAATCATCACCTTCGTCGCGATAGAATACTGAGCCGGTAAAAATACTTACTGATGGATTTGCAGTTTGAGCTTTACTTACCACATCAAGCAACTCGGTTTTCAGAAATTCAAGTTCGTCGCTCATAGATCCGGTTGCGTCTACCACAAAAGCTATCTCTGCCCGCGTAGGAGCAGTTTTGGAGGATGTAAGTTGAACGGTATTTATGCCATCTGAGTATTTTTTTACATCACTAATGGTTTTATCACCAACAGCTATTTCGTATTGGCTGAAATTGACCGAACCGTTTTTTTGAAACACATCCACCCAAAGTTCAGCCTTTCCTTCGTTATCTGTTTTGGCTATCCATACTGTTGCTCCATTGAGTTTCAGGTTAACGGTTTCATCCACGGCCGGGGTTGTGCCATTATAGGTAACCCTCACCGAAACACGATTATTCAGGTAGAAACTCCAATAACTATTCATGCCTGCATAGTCTTTTGTTTGAAGCAGACTATCTAAAAATGTCCAGTTGCTCAAATCGTTCCATTCGCCAGCCGTAATTACACCGGGCTGACCTTCATTTTGTTCACCTGAATTTACACCCTCCGACACACCGTCAGTCAATGCATACTTATCGCCGTCGGCATCGGTATATCCTACATCTTCTTTAGTACAACCAACAAGCAAAACCAGCATAAAACAAAGCAGCCAATACTTCTTCATATCCATATCATTTTGTGTTTATAACTAATGATGCTTTGTACGAAGAAAATGTTGCACAGTGAATTTAAGTAATTGAAAGAAAATAATGTCCTATTTTACAACAAATACCATTTTACACATATAAATCATTGATGCTCCTTTGAAGTTCTTTTGAGGTACTCAGGTTCCCTTTGAGGCTACTCGTGTTCCCTTTGAGGGTACTCGTGTTCCCTCTGAGGCTACTCGTGTTCCCTTTGAGGCTACTCGTGTTCCCTCTGAGGCTACTCAGGTTCCCTTTGAGGCTACTCGTGTTCCCTTTGAGGCTACTCGTGTTCCCTTTGAGGCTACTCGTGTTCCCTCTGAGGCTACTCGTGTTCCCTTTGAGGCTACTCGTGTTCCCTTTGAGGCTACTCGTGTTCCCTTTGAGGCTACTCGTGTTCCCTTTGAGGCTACTCGTGTTCCCTCTGAGGGTACTCGTGTTCCCTCTGAGGCTACTCGTGTTCCCTTTAGGGTGGGTCTATTCGGGTCTATTGGGTCTATTCAATAAACTGTGTCAATGTTTTTATTGTCCGTAAGATATTCATATTATATCTTTGTAAATCTTCTACGGGGGACTGATTTTTAGGGATTTATATTAGGATACATTCCCTACGGGAAATAATTTACCATAAGCAAAATTGAATTATTTCAAAATCCTGATTCGCATTACTTATACATCACTCTCTTTTCGGGAAAAATAGCGACACCATTCTGTAAGGCCACACTCGTAACATTTAGGTTTACGGGCCTGACAAACATAACGTCCGTGCAAAATAAGCCAGTGATGAGCCCGGGGAATAAGGTCGGCAGGAATATACTTCACTAATTCTCGTTCGGTTTGGAGCGGGTTTTTAGAATTGGTAGTAAGCCCAAGCCTGTCGGAAACTCTGAAAACATGCGTATCCACAGCCATGGCAGGTTTATCAAAAATAACCGAGGCTATAACATTAGCCGTTTTTCGTCCTACACCGGGCAGTGTTTGCAACTGGTCAACATCATCGGGCACTATACCGTCGAAGTCGGCTATCAGTTTTTGCGCCATTCCCACCAAATGCTTAGCTTTATTGTTGGGATAAGATACAGAGCGGATATAGCCGAAAACCTCATCAGAAGTAGAAGCCGCCATTACTTCGGGAGTAGGAAATGCCTCAAAAAGTTTAGGCGTAATCATATTTACACGCTTATCGGTACATTGAGCCGAAAGAATCACAGCAACAAGCAATTGATACGGGTTCTCATGATGCAATTCAGTCTCGGCCACCGGAACATTAACCCTGAACCACTCGATAATATGCTGATAGCGTTGTTTTGTTGTCATATTAAGTTTATTGATATTTTAAATACAGTCAATACCTGCCAATACGGCTAATTGATTAATTGTAAAAGCGTATCGGGATAGTTCGTAACCGGTTCGCTTGTTCGCTCCACAAATTTATATCAAAAAATAATTTTTGGCGATGCTTTTTTACTATTTTTGCATATCAAACATAATTATGGGTAAATAAAACCCGTTCATTATAAACCGGATTAATAAAAGTACAGGTATAAGCTTTTCAGAAAACCCTATATAGTTCAATATCAGATATGGCACCACGCAAACCTATAAAACCGACTTCGAAAGCAGAGAACAGAACAGAGCCGAAAAAAGAATTTAAGTCGGAAGCACCCAAAAAAAACAGTAAAACCACGAGTTCATCATCAGAGTTTTTTCAGGATTTAAAAGCATTCCTGACCGATGACCGCACCCGATTTATACTGGGAATTGTAATCTTGCTGGGTGTACTGTATCTTACATTAGCGTTTATTTCGTACTTTTTTACCGGAGCTGCCGATCAGAGTAAAATGGATTTGTCGCTGGGCGAGCTACGCCAATTGCGTACCGATATTCAGAACTGGACATCGGTAACCGGAGCTGTATTAGCCGAGAACTTCATTCATCGTTGGTTTGGTGTATCGTCGTTTGCCATTCTGGTATTCGGGTGTATTGTTGGACTCAGAATGCTTAAAGTAAAAGCTCCATCGTTGTGGAAAAGCTTTTTCCATGCGGCATTTTGGCTGATATGGTTATCAGTCATGTTGGGTTTTGTAGTAAATCCATTCGTAAAGGAATGGATTTTCTTTGCACCTGGCGGACAACATGGCGAAGCCGTAAGCCGATGGATAAGCTCGTATGTGGGTTATCCCGGCACTTTGATGATTCTGGTAGGTGTTTTTCTTATTTACAGCATCATAAGCTTTACATCGACAATACCTTTTATACAACGACTGTTTGGCAAAAAGCATAAAAACAATGAGGTAGAGGAAGAAAATACTTATTCGGATGATATGAATGACGGATCTGAACCAACGGTGGCTGTAGGAACCGAAATTATTCCTGAAGACTGGGTAGTGAAAGGCAGCGACGAACAGGAAGAATTTATCATTGCGCCGGACGAATTTGCCACTGAAAGCACGCCTGCGGAGCCACCGGTAAACAATGATGTAACTTTTGAAATAGAAACTCCGGTTGAAACTGAAGATAATCAGGCTGTAGATACTCCGGCTAACTCCAACGAGGAAGAAAACGAAGATCCTGAATACAACCTGTCGCGACTGGGAAAGTATGACCCCACGCTGGACCTTACCCGCTATACCACGCCTACGCTCGACTTGCTGAAGGTATACGGTTCGGACAACAACACACAGGTTGATATGGTGGAGCAAAACGCCAATAAAAACCGTATTATCACCACCTTACAAAATTACGGTATAGAGATTGACTCCATCAAAGCTACGGTAGGACCTACCATTACACTTTACGAAATAGTACCGAAAGCAGGTGTACGTATTTCAAAAATCCGAAATCTGGAATATGACATCATGCTCAGTCTGGCCGCCACGGGTATTCGTATCATTGCGCCTATACCGGGCAAAGGAACCATCGGGATAGAAGTTCCCAATGCTGATCCTCAGGTAGTTTCCATGCATTCGGTTATTGCTTCCAAGAAGTTTCAGGAATCGAAATTTGAGCTTCCGGTAGCGTTCGGAAGAACCATTACGAATGAGATATTTATGGTAGATCTGACTAAAATGCCGCACCTGCTTGTGGCCGGAGCTACCGGACAAGGAAAATCGGTTGGTCTTAACGCCATTATCACCTCGCTGCTTTACAAAAAACATCCATCGCAGTTAAAATTGGTACTTGTTGACCCCAAAAAGGTTGAGTTTAATATTTATGGAGATATCGAAAAACATTTTCTGGCTAAGCTCCCCGATGGCGAAGACGCAATCATAACTGACACAAGCAAGGTAGTAGAAACGCTCAACTCCCTGTGTAAAGAAATGGACGACCGCTACGATTTGCTCAAAAAAGCCCATGTTCGTAACATCAAAGAATACAACGAAAAGTTTTACAATCGTAACCTCAATCCCGAAAAAGGTCACCACTTTTTGCCTTACATCGTGGTTATTGTAGATGAGTTTGGCGATTTGATTATGACTGCCGGCAAAGAAGTAGAAATGCCAATAGCCCGTATTGCTCAGTTGGCACGTGCGGTGGGTATTCACATGATTATAGCCACACAACGCCCGTCGGTCAACATTATTACCGGTGTTATCAAGGCCAACTTCCCGGCCAGAGTTGCATTCCGCGTATCGTCCATGATAGACTCGCGCACTATTCTGGATGCTCCCGGCGCCAACCAATTGGTTGGGCGGGGCGATATGCTATTCTCGCAGGGCAGCGACCTTACGCGTGTTCAGTGTGCTTTTGTAGATACGCCTGAGGTAGAAGGCATTGTGCATCACATCAGCAATCAGCAAGGTTACCCTACAGCATTCTACCTTCCGGAATATATTGGTGGCGACAGCGAAGGAGTAGATATGAGCTCGGTAGATATGAGCAAGCGCGATCCGCTTTTTGAAGAAGCAGCACGCCTGATTGTGGCCAGCCAACAAGGATCAACATCGCTCATTCAGCGTAAATTTTCCATTGGCTATAACCGTGCCGGACGTATTGTTGACCAACTGGAGGTGGCTGGTATTATTGGCCCGTTTGAAGGAAGTAAAGCACGTCAGGTACTGGTTATGGACGATTACCATCTGGAACAGATATTAAAACATCTGTAATTAATTGTAGTTTGTGCTTATTTATGTCAAACACTTTCCTGAACAGACAAAAAACAACAGTATTTTCAGAAATGAATTTATCTGCACGATATTTGCCATATCTACAATAAACACAATCTTATTTACCCTAAAAATTAAGAAATATGACCCGATTTACACATTCTATTCTTATATTAATATTTTCAATACTCAGCGTATCGGCACAAAACAACACTGAGGCTCAAAAAGTTATCGACAATTTAGTTAGTTCACTCAGCACCTCTGCCATCAAAACGAATTTCAGACTTTCGTCAGGACAAAAAAATACTGTAAATTCGCAATCGGTTTCGGGAACGTTTATTCTAAAGGGAAATAAATTTGTACTCGATACGGATGGAACAAAAGCCTGGTTTGACGGAAAAACGCAATGGACTTATGTGGCAGACAGCAAAGAGGTGTCGGTAACCGAACCAACAGAATCGGAACTGGCCGACACCAACCCCTTGGCTATTCTTTCGAAATTCAGAGCCAAAAGTTTCATTCGCTTTAGCAAAACCAAGTCGGTAGCCAACCATATTATTGAGTTAAATCCGAAAAGCAAGAAAGAAGAATTCAGTCAGGTACAGGTGCAGATAAACAAAGCAACCGGCAATTTAGTTTCGATTAAATTAACCGACAAAAAAGGGTCAACCACCCTCCTCACCCTGAGCAATTATCAGAAAGGAGTAAAAGTACCCGATAATACTTTTGTATTCAATAAAGCAAATTACAAAGGGGTGACGATAAATGACCTCAGATAGTTGCAGATTGATGGTTGCTAAAATAGCCTGTTGCCCATAACTTGTTGAGCATAGCAAACAAAACTTGAAACAAAAAAAATACAAATATGTCAGAAAAAGTACGTTGCCTGATTATAGGCTCAGGACCAGCAGGATACACTGCGGCCATTTACGCATCAAGGGCTAACCTTTCACCCGTATTGTACGAGGGTTTACAGCCGGGTGGACAGCTTACCACCACCAACGAAGTTGAAAATTTTCCGGGCTATCCGCAAGGCATTACCGGCCCCGAACTGATGGAAGACTTAAAGAAACAAGCTGAGCGTTTTGGAGCCGATATTCGTTTCGGGATGGTTACTGCCACCGACCTATCGGTAGCGCCATACAAAGTTACAGTAGATGGCGAAACCGTTATCGAAGCTGAAACCCTGATTATTTCGACCGGAGCTACTGCCAAATACCTTGGATTGCCCGATGAGCAAAAATATGCCGGTTCAGGCGTTTCGGCTTGTGCCACCTGCGATGGTTTTTTCTATCGCAAACGTAAAGTTGCTGTTGTAGGTGGTGGCGATACAGCCTGCGAAGAAGCCACTTACCTGGCCGGATTGGCCGACAAGGTATTCCTCATCGTACGTAAATCGTTCTTACGCGCTTCAAAAATCATGCAGGAACGCGTTTTGAGTAATCCAAAAATTGAGGTATTGTTCGAACACGAAACTATCGGCCTTACAGGCAACATGGTAGTTGAAGGAGCCGATTTGGTAAAACGCCGCGGACAAGCCGACGAAGAAAAAGTACACATCGAAATTGATGGATTCTTTTTGGCCATTGGACATAAACCCAACTCAGATGTTTTCAAACCCTGGATTGAAACCGACGAAGTAGGATATATCAAAACCATACCAGGCACACCCCGTACCAACATACCGGGCGTATTTGCAGCCGGCGATGTGGCCGACCCACATTACCGTCAGGCTATTACTGCCGCCGGAAGTGGTTGTCAGGCAGCCATCGAAGCAGAGCGCTACCTGAGCGAAAAAGGAGTTTCATAAAAAACTTTTTCCAGATTATCAATTAGTATCAAAAGAGGGTGTACTGAAATTGGTTTCTTGCTGATCCAATTTTCAGTACACCCTCTCTCCATTTATAAAGTCGGGCTGAGCGATATCACCTCCGGTTTACACTCACCTTCACGCCCTGATTATTGTTCACCATGCTTAGCCTGTATTTAAACGACAGCATTGCGTAGCGCCCAATCACATCCGAGTAGGTCTCGCGTAAATAATTCAGCTCGCTAACGCGCTGTATACCTTTATTTTTATCCAACAGGTCGTGACCTGTAAGCGACAAAGAACCGCGTTTGTTTTTAAGAAAATAGTAACTGGCTGTCAGATTAACAATTGGTATACTTACAGCTTTTTCGAAACTCTGAGCACCATAGTTTTTTACATCTGCCGTAAGTTGAAAATCCCAACTTGTATTAGGCATATACCTCAAATCAGTATAATAATTAAAATCAATATAATTATTATTTAGCGACTTTTGTATATCGTATCTGGCTATCGTATAGCTGATTGACGCGCCTACTGTAGCATCCCACTTATCTTTATTTCTGTTCTCGATACCTAACGATAATTTATGCACCAAGTTTGTATTCTTGTTATTCACATCATTTACAATGCTTTGACCTATATTCCAGCTTTGAGTAATTCCGGCATTGGTTTTAATGCCCAGTTTGCGCAACGGAGTAGAAAAATCAATACGGGTGAAACCGCGAAATTCTTCATCAGTATTGATAAGTGTAAGCCGCTGACTCAGGTTATCCTCAATGCTACGTTGCCAGTTGATTTTGTTCTTGGTATATTCAACGCTTGAATTAACAAACAACGATGTAAACGAAAACTGATCATAAATCATCCAACTTGCTGAAACAGCATGATTGTACTCAGGTTTAAGATATCGGTTGCCCTTCGTAATTAACAAAGAATTTGTTCTGTCTTCAACCGAAAGTAACTGATCTACCGTAGGATTGACTATTGAAGTGTTGTAATCCAACGTAAACCGATGAGCTTGCTTATACTCCCGCTCCCATCTTAACGAAGGCAAAAAATACATATACGAGGAACTATAATCTTCAGTATCAGTTATTGAATTACGTAACTGTGCCATTTCGGCTTTGGCCGAAATCTGAAACATATCTTTTTCGCTATTAAATTTAAATGATATTTCAGGTGAAAATATATTTTTAAAATGATTCAAGTCCGGGCTAAGTTCCTGATTTACGATATCTGATATATCTATCACTCCCGTTCTCCTGCTTAGTTCGTCCGCGTTACGCGTATAGCTGAGTTGAGGCTCTATAAAAAACTGCCGCCCGATACGTTGCGTAAATTTTGTTCCCAAAGTAAATGCTCCCGAGCTATAATCATTATTATCAAACAAATTGTTCTGAATCACTTCCGAAGTTTTCAGATATTGGGTCTCACTCTCATTGGTTTGATGATTCATTGACGTGTATCCATTGGCCGAAACAAATGTCTTAAGAACTGATTTGCTTTGATTTATCTTCCAGATATAAGATAAGTTCATATCTCCCGAAACTTTACTGGTTTTCCCGGTAGTTTCCGAGATCATTGTGTTGACAGCCTCGCCGGCAGTAAAGCTCGACACATCACCATTACTTACACTGTTTCCTTTGCTGAACGATATACCTCCATTGGCAAAAAACTGTCCTACGGAATCAATCCTGTTTCTCCACGAGAAATTCACCCTCTGAGCAAGGCTATTCTTGTAAGTTTTCTGGTTGGAGTATTGCTCAAATTCATTGTTGGCTAAATAGTTTCGGCTGAAGGTTGAGTCCGTTTGATTTTTATCGTTGCCATTCATCAGGTAACTTATATTCAGTCTATTAAAATCATTAGCCTGATAAGAAAAATTCACACCGGCAGCTCCTGAAGTAACCTGACCGGTAATAGGTTGTCCCATATCTACCGGAAAATCGCCATCGCTGGAGATGCGAATACGGGTAGTACCTCCACTCATAAAAGCACCTATCCCCCCATTGTAATTTATGTAATCGTCCACCGTAAAACCATACTGGTTGATGTTGTTAAGCATTCCCAGTGCGGCATACTGATATTTAGGTGCAAAATTAAACACCTTGGCATTGGCCTGATATCGTTCATCGGTTCCTCCGCCAGCCATAATATCACCAAAAATGCCTTTTTTATGATCATCTTTCAGTACCAGATTCATTTCTTTGCCCTGAGCACCCTCTTTCATTCCCGTAAATTTCGATTCTTCCGATGTTTTATCATATACCTGTACTTTTTTTACCGCACCGGCTGGCAGGTTTTTCGTGGCTACCTTGGGGTCGTTGCTAAAAAACTCTTTGCCATCCACCATTACTTTGCTCACAGTCTCTCCCATCGCCTTAATACTGCCGTCTCTGTCCACTTCCACCCCCGGCAGCTTACGCAAAAGATCTTCGGTAGAAGCATCCGGGCGTACTTTAAACGCATCGGCATTGTACTCAATGGTATCCTTTTTAATTACCATCGGGCTTAATTCACCTTTTACATCCACTTCATTCAGGTTCATTGTGGCAGTACGAAGCACGATATTGCCCAAATCACTACCTTTTTGGTCAGGAAAAGCAACTTTTTTATGCCATGATTGATATCCAATAAACGATACCTGAGCAATATATTCGCCGGATTTGATTGCATTGATTGTAAACAAGCCCTTAGGATTTGATACCGCGTAATATACCATGGTAGAATCGGCAGGACGCAGCAATACCACGGTGGCATACTGAAGCGGATTATTATGCTCGTCGGTTATTCGCCCATTCAGGCTGTTTTGCGAGGATACGATAGTAGCCGTAAATACAGCCAAAATAAAGAAAACATATCTCATAAGCTTTTAGAAATTCTGACCATAACAGCCCTTACCATGTACTCCTGAAACTGAGTCAGGAGCTACACAGCAAGACTTAATAGGCTATAAAACAAAGATTTATTGATTACTAAAAAAAATGGATAGATGAGCAAGAAAAACGCAGTGCATCAACGATTAATCTTGATAATAACATTTGAAGAACCGCCTCCGAATTGCTGTTTAAGTTCTTTGGTTTTTTCTTCAACAATTTTAAAAAACTCGTCTTCAGTTACTTTTTTACCTCCCGATGGAACAGTAAGCAGTGATGCAACCGCCTCATCGGCAACAACAGCAGTAGCTACAATATGCAGTTTAGCTCTGGAATCCTGTAATTCTAAAATAATGCCCGGTAAATTACCATATGAAGCCGGTCCTGCACTTACAGGTATTAACGATGTAAACCAGGCTTCTACCTCAGACGAATCTCTTTCAAGTACAGCTTTTTGGCAAGGGTAACCTAAAATTATTTTCTGATCAGCTTTAATCTTCCAATAATTACCCGTATTCACTTCGGAACTTGTGATTAAAAAATCTTTTCCTAAAAACTGCTTTTTCTCGATAGATTGTTTTTTTGCAAGGTCAGTAAACAGGATGTTTTGTTCCTGATTCATTTTAAACTTAAGCTTAACTCCACCTTCTTGTTGCGCGTCTATTTCGTTTCCCTCGTTCTGTTCTTCTTTCAGGTTCTGATACAATGAAGCCTGAGTGTTAAATATCAGCTCCGTTTTATTGATTCTTTCTTTAGGTATCTGGCTAAGCAATTCGGCCGGAATGCCCTCAACAACTATATCTAAAGAAATTTTTTCGGTAAAAAACACCTTCCCGGACTCAATTGGTTTTACCTGAGTTACTGTTTGTGCGCAAAGAGCAGGTACAGAAAGCAAAATAACAGCTAAAATTTTGATAGTTCTCATATACATATAAATTTTTTAAAATTAGACTTTTGTAGTTAGATGCAATAAACGTATAAAGGATATTGCTTAATCATTAAATTCAGTTATCACTCACGAATAACAATAACCATTTTTTTACCGCCAGCTATCGAGTCTGGTATGGTTGAAAATACATTTAGTTTTTTTGCGCCATTTCCGGATAATTTCACAGTCAGATCGCCCTGTAATTTTTCAAGATTTTTCTTGTTGATAAGAGTCATGTTTTGTAATTCCTTGATATCGGACATATTATCCAACTGCAACTTATCAAGTTTTTCTTTGAGATCCCTGATATTCTTTTCATCCAACATTTGTATGTTTACACCCTCTTTTGTATATTTTTCAAGTTGCAGTTTCATGTCCTCGCCATGTTTTGCATTCCACTCTTTCATCTTTTCGGCAATATCCTTATCTGAGAACCTGATATTAATCCCCGTAAGATTTCCGTTCAAGCCTGCAAGCTTTTTGCTTAAATCGCCATGCTGGTTAAGTAAAGCCATCAAACTATCCGATTTCATGAATTTATCGTTTTCAAATATTATTGTTTTTAAACCCTGACTTATAATGGCTGTATCTTTAATCAATGCCATCTTAGCATTCATTAGCGAGTCATTCAGAAATATGGACGGGTTAAAGTTATAGCTCATAGACAAAGCTATCTTTAATGCTTTTCCATCAGAAATAGTATCCAAAACAGATGCTGATACTACCTTGCCGTCCATAATCACGGTTGGTTGGCTCTGCGCCGAATCGTTATTTGTTTTGATTAAAATAACATGTGTTTTTTGATTTGAAGCATTGGAGTTACCGGTAGTATCGGCCGGTATTCTATCCTTAGCAGCAAAGTCGGCATTTGACAAGGCCTCTTTCAGTTCAGAAGCATTAACCAGCAATACCGCAGTAAGCAATACAGGAATAACCAGTAAGTATTTACCCGACCATATCGAGTGAGTTTTCTTTCTATTCATCATAATAATACGTTTTTTTAAGTGTGAAAAACTAAAATTCTGTGTCATTGGCAAAGCAGGCGTTTGAGCCACTTTGAGCAATGTATATTGATATTCACGTGGGTCGCTACCCTGTTTCAGCACAGCTTTATCAGCCAAAAATTCAATATTTTCGCGTATGGCGTTCAGGAACATAAAATACAAAGGATTCATCCAAAGTATCAAACGGAAAAGCGTCACCACCATCAGGTCAATATCGTGGCGCTGGTTGATATGGGCTTTTTCGTGTTCAATAATTCTTCTGATTTCTTCGGAGTTGTACATCTCAGGATTAAGATAAATACGTCTGTTGAACGAAAAGGGGTTCACCTCGGCACGGGGAATAAATATAAGTTCACCATCAATCGTCACCGACTTACAACCACGTATATCTCTGAATAACTGTGCATAACGAAACAGAAGCACCAAAGCCGTCGCTACCACTCCGGCCAGCAACACCACATCCACCCACTGAGCGGCTGTAAGTTGCATCGGCTCATTACCCACCGTAGCGCCCATGGTATCATTCACAAAAATCACAATATATTCAATACCATTACGCTGAGGAATAAGCTCCGCCACATGAGCAAACGGCAACAAAACCGAAACAACTATAATGCCTTGCAGTATAGCACGTTTAGCTTCGTAAAAAGTATCGCGCCTGAGCATCAACATATAAAAAATAAAAAGCACCGTGAAAATTACATTCACCTTAAGCAAATAAATCATGAATGCTGTCATATCATTTCTTTTTTTCAATTAAATGCACAATTTCTTCCAATTCCTGCTGCGAAATTTTTTCCTTACGGGCAAAAAATGCCACGAGTGACTGATACGAACTATGAAAATAGTTGTCGATAATACCGTTCAGCATTTTTTCCGAATAACTTTCGGAGCTAATAGTTGGCTCGTACCAATATACATTGCCATACCGGCGACTGGTAACATAGTCCTTTTTTTCGAGGTTCTTCATGGTTGAAGCCAGCGTGGTATAGGGCGGTTGCGAGTCGGCATAGGCATCAAGTATATCTTTTACAACTCCACCTTTTATTTTCCAGAGTGCCTGCATGGCCTGCTCTTCCTGTACGGTTAGTTTTTCCATATTTTTATCTTTTTGTTGTTATGTTGTATAAACACTTCGCAATATTACGAATCATTCGTAGTACTACGATAAAACCATATTCCTTTTTAATTATTTTTAAATATTATATCTCCGGAATGAATAATTATTTAAACATCTGCAACTAATTTTCAAAAAAATGAAATATTTATTGAATCGAATCAGCTATATTTGCATTTGATGGATGCAAAACTAAGCAGGTAGTAATGTTTAAAAGATAAAAAACTGTTACCGATGATATTTTACAATAAAAAGAATATAGAAAAATGGGCATTCTGGCAAAAAAAAGGGATGTTGTTGTACTGCTTAATAAATGCCGGTATAGTAACAGTAATTACAGTCAGTTTGAACCTTATTTTAAAAATCTCATTGCATAGTACAGCGTCTTTATGGTCATCGATAGCGGGTGTTGCGTTGGGAACATTTATTGGCTGGAGCTTTTTCAGCATAGCTCTGTGGTACGAAAACCAACGAAAATATAAAGCTCAGATACAATGACGAACGATAGTAAAGAAGCGCTGATTCTGATTGATATTCAGAATGATTACTTTGCGCATGGTGCAATGGCTCTGCAAGGTTCTTTAGAGGCAAGCATCTGCGCTGCAAAAATATTGAATGAATTCAGAGCACATAAAAACAAGGTTATTCATGTTCAGCACATTGCCACGAGGCCATCGGCTACTTTTTTTCTTCCCGACACACGTGGCGCGGAAATTCATGAAAATGTGAAACCGCTGGCCGATGAAAAAGTGATTGTAAAACACTATCCGAACAGCTTTATTGGAACAGAACTTTACGAACTGCTAACGCAAGAAAAGATTGAGAAAGTGGTGATATGTGGTATGATGACTCACATGTGTGTAGATGCTACTGTAAGAGCGGCCAAAGATTACGGCTTTAATGTAGCTGTAATCAGCGATGCTTGTGCAACAAAAGATCTGATTTTCAATCAAAAGACCGTAAAGGCCGCCGAAATACAGAACAGTTTCATGGCCGCTTTCAGTTATTATTACGCCGAAGTTGTAACATCAGAAGAATTTTTAAATCATCAATAGGTACATGACTAAAAAAAAGAATAGAAACGCTGATATAGCAGATTTAGCTGATATACACTGATTTATTGTAGTCATAAAACGGATTTTAATTCTGATTTATTTACTACGTAAATAGCTGATTAGTGTTCGCAGCTGAAAATCAGCCGACTTCACTTGTGAAGTCTAAAATCTGTCATGTAATCCGTATGAGGAAAACTTTTGAGTTTACAGCGAAAATCTGTTTAATCTGCCATATCCGCGTTTCTATTCATATTAATTATAGACAAAATAGAATTTTTGTCATATACTAAAAAATCATCATTAAAAAATGCAGGATATCGTATTTCAAATCAGAGAAGCATTGAAAAATAACGCCGATGAAAAAACAATGGCTTCGGGTCAAAAATTTTTCAAGGAAAAAATAAATTCTTACGGCGTTAGTGTGCCTGTTGTGAACAAGATAAGTAAGGAAACATATGCACAGGTAAAACAGAAAAGCAAAGCCGAAATTCTGGAAATATGCGAAAAACTCTGGCAATCGGATTTCATCGAAGAAACCTTTGTAGCCTGCAACTTATCCTATGCTATTGAGAAACAATATGTACCGGAAGATTTCGTGGTTTTCGACCGTTGGATAAATAATTATGTAAACAACTGGGCTTCGTGCGATACCCTTTGCAACCATACTGTAGGTGAATTTGTGATAAAATATCCGGAGTATATCAGGGCGCTCAAAGACTTTGCTCTATCGGAAAACCGCTGGGTGCGTCGCGCTGCTGCTGTTACACTTATCATTCCGGCGCGAAAAGGGCTGTTTCTGAACGATATATTTGAAATAGCTGATACCCTGCTTACCGATAAAGATGATTTAGTGCAAAAAGGTTATGGATGGATGCTGAAAGCAGCCAGTCAAGCCCATCAGCAGGAAGTATTTGAGTACGTGATAAAAAATAAAGCTGTAATGCCTCGCACAGCGTTGCGCTATGCGATAGAGAAAATGCCTGAAGAACTAAAAACCAAGGCCATGGCTAAATAAAAAAATATGGGAACTGACTTACAACTTTTGCGCGACGAAACAGTATATCCCTCGGCTGAGGAATTAACCCGCGTTTTGGGACAATCTTATAACGCATATTTGGCGCTTCAAACTCAAATTCAGGCTTTACAATTGAACGAAGAATGGCGCTATTATAAAGATGGTAAAGCCTGGTTGTGTAAAGTAACTTACAAAACAAAAACTATTTTTTGGCTATCGGTTTGGGATGGATTTTTTAAAGTTGGCTTCTATTTTGCCGAAAAATTCAGAAATGAGGTAGAAATGCTCGACATCAGCAATAACTTGATTGAGAAATTTCGTACCGGAAAGAGTTTAGGTAAATTACTACCCCTTACCATAGATATAACAGAAAACGAACAAATTGAAGATGTTGTAAAAACAGCATTGCTAAAGAAAAAATTAAAATAAAATAGAATTATGTCAATCTGGAGAGTACTACTTTGCATTATTTTTCCGCCTCTTGCCATCATCGACAAAGGTTGCGGCTCATTTATTCTGGTGTTTATTCTTACACTTATCGGCTGGGTGCCCGGTGTAATTGCAGCGCTGATTATCAATAATAAGAAATAGAAAAAGGCCAATCGCACAAGCGATTAGCCTTTTCAGGTTTATTTTCTATCAGGATTTAAATCCATCTTACATAGCAGAAATCCTGACGATGTGGCAAGTCCTCATTTTTGGGGAACATACGGAAGGCGTATTTAAACGATCCGGCTCTGTTCATCTGATAATCAATACCGAAGTACAGTTTGGTATCTTCTACTTTCACAAGCTTAAGCTCTTCTACGTCGTAGAGCATTACTTTATTGTTGTCGCCAAGTTTGGTAACCACAAGTTCAATACCGATACCCTTGTCGTTCAATGCTTTTACATCCACCACCACACCCAGGCTGTAATCCTCTCCTACCTGCGGATTGTGAATGAGTTTTTCAGGAATATTCACATTCACTACTTCAATAGCATCCCACGCATTAGCAACTTTATCTTTCCATGCCGAAATTTCTTTTGCCTTCGAAAATCCATTTTCTTTCAGCAAAGCCGAACGAAGCGCTAATTTATTGTAGAATTTTTCAATATAATCATCAATCATTCGTTTGGTAGTAAATCTCGGAGTAATCAGCGCTATCGAGTTTTTGATATACTGAATCCACTCAGGAGAATATCCTTTGGTATTTTTTGCAAAATAAAGCGGGATAATTTCATTTTCGAGCATGCTGTAAATTGTTGCAGCATCGAGCTGATCCTGATGTTCGTTGTTTTCGTAAGTACGCTTTTCTGTCAATGCCCATCCGGCACCTTTTACGTAACCTTCGAGCCACCATCCGTCAAGTACCGAGAAATTAAGCACACCGTTCATCTGGGCTTTTTCGCCGGATGTGCCCGAAGCTTCGAGCGGACGCGTAGGCGTATTCAACCAAATATCTACTCCGGATATAAGTCGTTTTGCTAAGCGCATATCGTAGTTTTCGAGGAAAATAATTTTACCTAAGAACTGCGGCATACGCGATATTTCGATAATGCGTTTAATCAAACCCTGACCTCCTCCGTCGGCAGGATGCGCCTTACCTGTAAACAGGAACTGAACCGGACAATGCGGATTGTTCACAATTTTTTCGAGACGTTCAAGATCGGTAAAAAGCAAATGAGCACGTTTGTATGTTGCAAAACGACGTCCGAAACCTATAATCAGCGCGTTAGGGTTAATAGATTCAAGAATAGACACAATGCGCGATGGGTCGCCCTGATTTTTAAGCCAGTTTTCGCTGAATTGCACTTTAATAAAGTCCACTAAACGTTTTTTCATGTGCATACGGGTTTCCCAAATCTCCTGATCCGGAATATCGTACACCTTTTGCCATATTTTCATATTCGACTGGTCGGCATAGAAGTCCTTGGTAAAGTACTTTTCGTAAACAGCTTTCCATTCCGAAGCCGTCCAGGTAGGCAGGTGTACACCGTTAGTCACATAATTAACATGCAGTTCTTCAGGGAAATAACCTTTCCAGATAGGGCTAAACATTTCCTGCGAAACTTTACCGTGTAACCAGCTCACACCATTTACTTCCTGACAAGTATTGCAGGCAAAAGCGCTCATGCTAAACTTCTCTGTTTTATCCTCAGGGTGCTCGCGACCAATACCGATAAACTCATCCCAGCTTATACCTAATTTGGCAGGATATTCGCTCATGTATTTTCCAAACAAATCTTCGGCAAAGCTATCGTGCCCTGCCGGTACCGGCGTATGCACTGTATACAACGACGATGCACGAACCACTTCAATAGCCTGATTAAAATCGAGCCCTTTCTCGTTAACATAATCGTATAAACGCTGTACGTTGATAAGTGCAGCATGGCCTTCGTTGCAGTGATATACCTGTTTTTCAATACCTAATTTTTTCAAAGTGAGTATACCACCTATACCCAACAGAATCTCTTGTTTCAAACGATTTTCCCAATCGCCACCATAAAGCTGGTGAGTAATCGGACGATCGAACTCACTATTCATATCGTTATCAGTATCCAGCAAATATAAAGATATGCGGCCTACCGAAACCTTCCAGAGATAAGCATATATAAGCCTGCCCGGATAAGGCACCTCAATCACTACCGGTTGATCATTCTCATCTTTTACCTGCTTAATTGGCAGTGTGTTGAAATTCTGCGATTCGTAAACAGGTACTTGCTGTCCGTCCATCGACAGAGTTTGAGTAAAGTAGCCATAACGATACAAAAAGCCAATAGCCGTCATATCGATGGCACAGTCGCTGGCTTCCTTCAGGTAATCGCCGGCAAGTACTCCTAAACCACCCGAGTAAATTTTAAGCACCTCAGTGAGTCCGTACTCCATGCTAAAATAAGCCACCGAAGGTTTGGCTGTATTAAACGGCACATCCATATATGCCCTGAAATCGGCATAAATACGATCCAGTTTTTTTATAAACTCAGCATCATTGCCAAGTGCAATAAGTTTTTCATAACTTAAAATATTGAGGAGCTGTATTGGATTTGAGTGAGCTTCGACCCATGCTTCAGCATCTATTTTGCGAAACAGGTTTTTAGCTTCGCTATTCCAAACCCACCAGAGGTTCTGAGCAATTTCTTCTAATTTTCTCAAACTTTCGGGCAAATTAGATTTTACCACCATTTGCTTCCAGTTCGGTTCATTTACGTTGTTAACCTTAATTCTCATAAACTTATACTTTAATTGAATACTAATACTCTATTTATTCAGGTTTTATCAATTTCATTGTACAAAAATAGCAATATGCTTTTAAATATGCTGTATTTGACGCACAAAAGCGTTTTGAATAGATTTCAAACGTTTGCAACAAACACCCTCTATACAGGCATAGCTTTATATCTCTTATCTTTTGCTTTCAAAGCAAGATCATATGCTTCGTAATAATGCGTAATAAAATGTTTCCACAACGCTTTTTCAGCTATTGCCGCAGCTTTTTTACGTACCTCTGTTACTTCATCGTCAGTCATAACCGAGAAGCGATGAATCATCCCGGCAATGCTGCGCGCCACTTCGTAAGCATTATAATCGGAACGATGAATAACACCTGTTCCGGTTTCAATTCCCTGCGGCTTATCAGCCACCCATCGGCCAAATCCCGATAAATCGGTGGTAATGGTAGGTACAGAAAATGCCACGCTCTCCAGAGGAGTATATCCCCAGGGCTCGTAATACGATGGGAAAACCGTCAGATCCATCCCTATCAGTAACTCGTAATATGTTTTATTGAAAATTCCGTCGGCTCCATTCAGGTACGAAGGCACAAAAATCACTTTCACCTTTTCGTCGTACTGATTATGAATATGAAACCAATGCAAAGCACCCATTACGTTATCGTTGTAATAGTCATTCAGTTCGTGCGTAGTAATTCTGTTGAACGAGTCGAGCGGCACGGAGGCACTCAGGCTATGAGCCAAATCCTCCCGATGACCTTTAATCCAGGCAGGCACCATGATGAATGCTACAATCTGACGATTCATTCCGTCAATATCATATAGATATTTCATGGATTCAATAAAGGTGTCAATACCCTTATTTTTATACTCGTACCTACCGGCAGTAGCCACATACAGCGCATTATCATCCAGCTTATACCCAAACAATGTTTCGGCCACCCGACGCAACGATTTGCGGGCTGATTTACGTCCGGCAATAAATTTGGCACCCTTGGGTACAAAGTCATTTTCAAAACCATTAGGGGTTATCACATCAGGTTTTTTATCGAGTAGCTGTTCACATTCGGTAGCTGTGATATCGCTAACCGTGGTAAAGCAATCCACTACGTGAGCCGCAGTTTTTTCGGTAGAATGCTTCGACACCATATTCAGTTCGTAAGCCATTTGGTCGCCATTATACTCATTCAGGTAGTCGTACAAAGGCTTATGATTGCCCGCAATGGAGCGACCTATAGAAGTAGCATGCGTGGTAAACACCGTAGCCACCATAGGCAGATGCTCTTTCACATAAAAAGCTCCGAAAGTGGTCATCCATTCATTAAAATGAGCTACAATCAGATTATTTGGTTTCAATCCGCAATAGCGATAATAACTCTCCACCACTATACCCGAAGCATATCCAAACATCGACGACTCATCATAATCGCCATAAGCAGCCATTGAGTTAACACCCACCTGCTCCCACACCTGACCATATATTTCGTTTTTGCGTTCCATTAGCGGATAGAAATCCACCAATACAGCAATCGGCTTTCCGGGGACAAGCCATCTTCCCACTCTGATGGTAAAACCATAAGCTTTCAGGTGAAATTTGTCCCATCCGTCAAGTAAACTATTATCTTCTTCAAAGTAAGGATTATACTTATCAGCCCATATATCCGGGCCTATAAAAATGAGCTTTTCTTTATAAACTCCGGTAAGAGTAGCAGCCCTTGTAGACAAGACTGTATAGATACCTCCCACCATGTTGCAAACTTCCCAGCTTGCTTCGAAAATGTACTCAGCGTTCAACTTTTTCGCCATTCATTACAAAATTAAAAGTAATGCAAAGTTAATCATTTTTTGCAAAATATCACTTATTTCCTTTTTTTTGTTTATTTATGATGTTAAAATGTTACTTTATATATACAACATCTATACAAAATAATAGCAAGACACCCTATTAAATGTTATTTTTCTATTACAAGGATATTTTTAAACAAAAAATGTCTTGTTTTGTTTTAAATATACATTATCTTTGTGGTTATCGTAATTCACTATTATTCACTATTAAATTATTTAACATGAGGAAAATTACTCTTTTATTATCTTTATTAGTTTGTGTATTATATGCTAATGCACAAATAGTTATTACGGATGACTTTAGTTACACTGTTGGTTCTGAGCTTAAGTCTAATGGCTGGGTGGGAACTGGATCAACTCCTAGCATTGTCAATCCCATTTTAGTTACAGCTTCTTCCATAACCTATTCAGGTTATCCAGGTTCAGGTGTGGGCGCTGAAGTATCATTGACAACTACAGGCGAAGATTTAAATAAATCTTTTGATGCGATCACAAGTGGTTTTATTTATGTTTCATGTCTTGTAAATTTTTCTGCAGTGCAAGCAACCGGAGACTATTTTCTTCATATTGGAGATGCTCCAACTGGCAGTTCCTTTTTCGGTAGAGTGCTTGCTAAGTTAGTAGATGATAAAGTTACTTTAGGGATTCAGAACACTTCTGGTGGTTCTGCAGCAGCTCCGACATATAGCTCTACTACATATGATTTAAATACCACTTATTTACTTGTAATTAAAGTGAATGCTGCGACAGGAGAATCCTTCCTCATTGTTAATCCAACAATGAATAGTACTGAACCTTCAACTGATTGGATTAGCAACTTAACAGGGACAACAGCTGTTCCTACCGCTGGTTTTAAAACCGTTAATTTAAGACAGGGAAGTGCTTCAAATGCACCTACACTTAAATTAGATGGATTAAAAGTTTCAAAATCTTGGGCTGCATTGTTCACTACTACTAACACAACCAATCCATCAGCCAATAGTATTTTTGCTTATGTGTCGGGAAAAGATCTTGTAATAACCAACGTAGATAATCAGTCGGCTGTTGAAATCTACTCTGCTCTTGGTAGTAAAGTAAAATCAGCTGTTGTTGAAAACAGCAAAGTGGATATTTCGGATCTGTCAAAAGGTTTGTATATTGTACGCAGCAACAATTTGTCGCAGAAATTCATTATCAGATAATTTTCTGACAACTAATAAATTAATTCACAAAAAAAAACCTGAAAGACGCAAAATCTTTCAGGTTTTTTTGTGTTGATATATTTTGTTGCTACCTGCTTATCAAGGTTATCAGGCCATGAGCTTTTTATAACGGATACGCTTAGGCGCTTCATCGCCCAGACGTAGTTTTTTGTTTTCTTCGTACTCAGAGTACGAGCCCTCAAACACAAACACTTCGGAATTGCCCTCAAACGCAATGATATGCGTACAAATACGATCGAGGAACCAGCGGTCGTGCGAGATAACTACAGCACATCCGGCAAAAGCTTCGAGCCCTTCTTCCAAAGCACGCAGGGTATTTACGTCAATATCATTGGTAGGTTCGTCGAGCAATAGCACATTAGCTTCTGACTTTAGCGTAAGAGCCAAATGAAGGCGATTGCGCTCACCACCCGAAAGTACACCGCATAGTTTTTCCTGATCGCCGCCGGCAAAATTGAAGCGCGACAGATAAGCCCGTGCGTTAATCTCCTTACCGCCTACGCGTATAAACTCCGTACCACCTGAAATAACCTGATATACAGTCTTATTCGGGTCAATGTCGGTATGGCTTTGATCCACGTAACCAATTTTTACTGTTTCGCCTACTTCAAAAGTACCGTTATCGGCCGTTTCCAAACCCATCATCATGCGAAACAAAGTAGTTTTTCCGGCTCCGTTAGGTCCGATAATACCCACAATACCATTGGGCGGAAGCATAAAATTCAGACTATCAAACAATAGTTTTTCGCCAAAGGCTTTGGATACGCCGATAGCCTCAACCACTTTATTGCCTAAACGGGGTCCGTTGGGTATAAACAGCTCCAGTTTTTCTTCCTTTTCGCGCTGATCTTCATTAATCAGCTTATCATAAGCTTCCAAACGAGCCTTACCTTTGGCATGACGCGCTTTAGGAGCCATGCGCACCCACTCCAACTCACGCTCGAGCGTTTTTCTGCGCTTGCTGGCCTGCTTCTCTTCCTGAGCCATACGCTTGGTTTTTTGGTCGAGCCATGAGCTATAATTTCCTTTCCAGGGAATGCCTTCACCACGGTCGAGCTCCAATATCCATCCCGAAACATTATCCAGAAAATAGCGGTCGTGCGTAATGGCAATCACCGTACCGGCATACTGCTGCAGGTGATGTTCAAGCCACTCAACCGACTCAGCATCCAAGTGATTGGTTGGCTCATCAAGCAGAAGAATATCAGGCTGTTGCAACAGCAACCGACAAAGCGCCACGCGGCGTCTCTCACCACCCGACAGGTTTTTAACCAACCAATCTTCCGGCGGACAACGAAGCGCATCCATAGCCCGTTCCAGTTTATTGTCGATGTTCCAGGCCTCCATATGATCTAATTTATCCTGCAATTCACCCTGTCTGGCTATCAATTTATCGAAATCAGCATCCGGGTCGGCAAATTGCTCATTAATCTGATCAAATTCCTGAAGCAAATCCATCACATCCTGAACACCTTCCTGTACAATTTCTTTCACTGTTTTAGTCGGGTCGAGTTGAGGATCCTGCTCCAGATAGCCCACAGAATATCCGGGCGAAAATACCACCTCGCCGTCGTAAGACTTTTCAATTCCGGCAATAATCTTCAGTAAAGTAGACTTACCAGAACCATTTAACCCAATAATACCAATTTTAGCGCCATAAAAAAATGACAAATAGATATTACTCAATACTTTTTTTTGGGGCGGGAACGTTTTGCTCACACCCACCATCGAAAAAATAACTTTTTTATCGTCAGACATGTAAAAAATTTACTATTAATACTTTAGTGTTATACAAAGGTAATTCTGGTAATTCTGGTAATTCTGGTAATTCTGGTAATTCTGGTAATTCTGGTAATTCTGGTAATTACGGCACTTCATAGATGCAATATATTCATCTTAATATGCAACGCCTTAGTTCTATTTAAAGATTTAAAAAAGCGCAGAAAAAAGTGCAGCTATTTTAGTTTGTTATCAGAAGTTCCGGTTTTTGTTTTCAAATACAAATATACGAAGAAAGACTTTATCGAAAAAATATCCGAAAACAATATAGTGCCATTTACAAAAATGAAAGTATAAAAAACAAGCAACCCGTAGTATCATGTATACATTTAATATCAACCCAATGTTTAGTTTAAAAAAACATCCTGAAATATTTTATATTTAAAATTATTATTCTATTTTTGGCGTGATATTCTTTTTATAAAATCAAGAATACTGTATTTTGTATTTTTATTCAAATACTGATTCTTGCTTAAAAATATATTCAGGGGAAATAGTATACTTTAATCAATTTATATACATCTTCTCCTTTTCTAAAATGGATTTTATCAAAAAAAATCCTTTTTCACATATCTGTTTTAATCTTTTTTTGGAAGGAAAATATCTGATCTATTGATTTTTTATTTGTACTGTTTTACTGTTTTTTTAAAAGATAGTAATTATAACAGTGCATTAAAGAAACATTATTGGTATAGGCATAGCTGCAACCAGAGGTAATCCGAAAAAAGTTTAAATGTCCAATCTTATCAGTTCTTCAAATTGGCTTAAAAAACAGATAATCAATCCTGCTTTTTTCAAATTACCCGCACTGGCTATCGGCACGCAACTGAATCAACAAGAGATGGCAGGTTATCCTCATTTTTTGAGCGGTAACCGGCTATAAACTTTAATTATAAAAATTATGTTTGCATCTGTTTCATCACACAGGCTATGGCTATTGTGTACCCTAACCTTACTTGCATGGCTGATTGTACAACCACACAGTTATGGAGCTAATAATCAGAATAAAAATCTGATGTATGCCGTAGCACGTATCGACAGTACCGGAAGTCGTATTTCGCTCAGATGGGCTGTGTCAGACCCTCGCACCTGGCAAATTGCCAATAAATACGGCTATATTATTGAGCGTTATACAATTATGCAGAATGGGAAGCTTCTATCAACTCCATCGCACAAGCTACTTAGTTCACCACCAATAAAACCGCTTCCTCTGAGCGCATGGAAACAAGTGATAGAAAATAACGACAATGCTGCTATTATAGCTCAGGGACTTTATGGCGAAACATTCTCGGCTCAGGCCGGTAACGATAAGCTGGCTCAGGTTATTGCACAAAACGATGAACTGATGCAAAGGTATACCTTCTCGCTGATGGCTGCCGATCGGGATTTCAGAATAGCCTGCGTGGCCGGCTGGGGACTTACCGACACTACCGCCATGCCCGGCGAAAAGTACCTTTACCGGATTTATGCCAAACTAAACGCTTCAGGAAAATATACCGATACCGCATTGGTTTATATCGGTAAAGATAATTATTATCCATTACCTGTACCCCGGGAGCTAACAGCCAGATATGGCGATAAAACCGTGATGCTTAGTTGGAATAACTCGCTACTCAAAGATGAGTATAGTTCCTATTTCGTGGAACGCTCTACCGACGGAACACATTTCTCGAAAGTATCTGATTTACCCACCGCCACTGTGGGTGAAAAGGAAAACGAACTAACCGGGAGCATGTTTTACTCAGATTCGTTGCCCGACAACGACCAAATTGTATACTATCGGGTGAGAGGCATCAACTGTTTTGGTGAAACCGGGCCCCCATCGGAAACCGTAAGTGGTCGCGGACAGAAAACCGTACCATGGATACCCGTTATCACCGACACCGAGATGCCGAACGACTCCACCGTAATAATAACCTGGAACTATCCTGAAGAAGGCAAAGCTACGTTAGATCATTTTGCGCTGGAACTAAGTAGTAATCCCGACGAAGGGCATTACCAAACCGTACAGGCCAATATTGATGGCAAAAGCCGACAAGCCACTTTTAGCGCACTGCTGCCAAGTAACTATTTTGCAATAACTGCCATAGATATTTACGGAGGAAAACGAACCTCATTCCCCCGGCTGGTACAAGCCGCAGACAGTGTGCCACCCGCTGTCCCGACAGGATTATTGGCTCAGGTCGACTCAACAGGCACAGTTACTGTAACCTGGGCTGCCAACAAAGAATCAGATCTGCTTGGGTATTACATTCTGTATAAAAACAATTTACAAGAAGAAGCTTCAATAATTAATGCAACTCCCATCACCGGGAATACCTACACAGAAAAAATATCGCTATCGTCGCTCAACAATAAGATATACTATGCGGTGATAGCATTGGATAAACGCATGAATCAGTCGGCTCCCTCCACATTTGCAGAAGCTGTAAAACCAGACAAAATACCACCGGTAGCGCCAGTATTTACCGGATACAAAGCCGATAATAACGGCTCGATTACGCTCAGGTGGGTGAACGGATTTTCGGATGATGTAGAAAAAATTCAGCTTTTGCGTAAACCGGTTGGCAATGGAGGCTGGGAAATAATCAAAACGCTGGCTGCAACCGACACCACTTACCGCGACGAAAACCTGAACGATGGCTCAAAAGCGACTTATGCCCTTCGGGCTGTGGATAAAAGCGGGAATGAGTCGGGCATGTCGGTTTCGCTAAGCGTTACTGCACGAAACACTACGCCGGTTACCATTACTAAGTTCAGCGCCAGAGTGCAACGCGATTTAGGCAAAATAAGCCTGACATGGCAAGTGAAAGGAGAAAAAGTAAGCAGTTACACCCTGTACCGCTCGGTAGATGGGAAGCCTTACACCCTCTGGAAAACAGTTAACACACCGGAAAACAAAACCGAAGACACCATGCCAGCCACCGACACCATCTACAAATACGCCCTGCGCGCTAACCTGACCGATGGACAAACAGTAGGCTGGAAAGAGACGGTGGTGGGAGAGTGAAAAACCACATAACATTTATCACATTTAAAATATATAACTTAATATGTTTACATAATAAATATCACCAAACTAAGCACCATAAACTAAAACAATAATTATATGAAAAAAATAAAACTTCACCGCCTGAATATTAACTTCAGGAATACATTGATATTATTAATGTTGTCAGTATGCTCGCTAACATACTCGCAACAACAGAGAGTTCAAGCTGGTTATCGGATAAGGTACGACAACTTACCGATAGATGCTTACACTCAAATTATCTTTCAATTTGAAGGTAGACTACTAGTTACAAAAACAGATTTCCTTGTTACACCACCCTCTCAAACTGACAATGATTGTATTTTTTATGGTAATGGATATTTTGAAGTTCCTAGTTATTATGGAAGACTTATAATGATAGTAATTACAAAATTTTATCCATCTGAAACTTTACTTTATAATCCTATATCTTATCCATCTGAATGTGGGGACTTTAAGGCAGAAAATAATGATAATGATAATAATTATAATCCAGTTTTCAGTTGCACTCCAATTCTTACAAAAGCATTTACAATTAATACAAACACCGATGATGAAAATACTATCGATGTAGAAAATGACATCAATGTTGATTGTGAATTCCTCGACTATCCATCTTCCTGGTTCGAATTCAGCGTAGACGGGAATTTATGGTATCGTTTGAGAAACAACAATACAAACGTATATGAAGAAATACATGAACCTTTAACACAAAATTTCAACCCTAAAAGTTTTTTTTCAGAGAATGGACTGAATATTAACGATTATATAAATAAAACTTTTTATTTTAGACTAAGTCTATGCGATGGTAGCTATAAGTCTGACGCGGCAGTACTTACCATCAAGCCTTCACCACCTCATATTGCTTCATCAATGGTATCTTCTCCCCGATGTACAGACACCAACGATGGCAAGCTGTCTGTTGTATTCGACCGGGCTTTGCAGTCCAACGAAGTACTCCACTATAATATACAATCGGAAAATTCGCCTTTAATTGATGGTGATCCCGTATCAGAAAAAGATTTTGGAACTGACAACAGCTTTACTTTTCCTCACAACCTGTCACCGGGAACTTATGATTTAAAATACTTTACATCGATGCCTTATACCAATGCTCAGGGCGTTACCACCACCATCAATTCAAGTATGACTATCAAATCATTTACCGTTACAGCCCCCGACAGCGTACAGTTTACCAGTTCCAAAGCCGATGCCTCATGTTTTGGCAGCAACAACGGTACTATTACCCTCGCAGCCTCGGGAGGTGTGGGTAAGTATGAATATTGCATTACAACCGACGAAAATCAGGACGAGACGTGGCTACCTTTTTCACAAAACGATACACATACAATCGAATCTTTGGTTGCCGGTAAGTATTACCTGCAGGTACGCGATACCAATATATGCTATGCCAAACTACCGCTGGGTGGAGGTATCGAAAAACGGTTGATAACAATAACCGAACCGACATCTGCCGTAACTGTCGATTTGGTAAACCTGACCCATCCTAAAGCCTACGGATATGCCGATGGTACGATAGAAGTGGAAGTAAGCGGCGGTACACCAAAAGCCGATGGCAGTTATGATTTCAACTGGACAAGAAACGATGAAACAGCCTTGCAGGGAAGCACTACTACCCGCAAAACTACCGAAGGATACAGGATAGCCCTTACCGGAGCTGTAGACGGTAAATACATACTCACGGTAAAAGATGCCCTCCAGGCTACCGACCCGGATGCAGAAGGGTGTTTTTATACCGACACTTTTACATTAGAGCAACCGCAGCCACTCAGAGTTACCCTTCAGGTAACAGATTCTGTAAGTTGCTTCGGAGAGAATACTGCTACCGTGGTGTCTCATGCCCGTGGTGGAGTAGCCATCAACGATGATTTGCCTTACCAATACGTTTGGAAAAAAGAAAATGGTAGCGGCATACCGGAAATAATCCCGGAAACAACCGACAGCATTATAACCAACATGGCTGCCGGACGATATGCACTCAATATCATTGATGCTAATGGTATTAGTCTGGCGCAGGATTCTGTTATCATAATCCAACAGCCAGCTTTACTGCAATTCAGCCCTACCAAAACAGATATTATTTGTCATGGAGCTGAGAACGGAACACTGACTTTCAGCGTAGTTGGTGGGTCTGGCGGTTATGAGTACCTGTTGCAACCTGAATTGCAGCCTGCAGCCAACTGGGAAAGTATGTCCGACAACCTGACAATAAATAATCTGAAACCGGATACATACACATTACAAGTAAGAGATAAAAATCTTTGTCAGGCTACCACTTCGGGAAACACACCAGCTGCTGTATATACTTTCACCATCAGTCAACCTGAAGAAAAGCTGAAAATTACCACTACAAAGCTTAGCAACCCACTGGCATCGGGTAACACAGATGGCCGGATTGAAACACTGATTTCCGGAGGCACACCTAAACCGGACGGTACCTACAATTTTGTATGGACTAAGCACGATGGCTCGGCTGTAAGCGGAACAGCTACGGGCGAAGTAAGCGCCTCCGGTTACAAGGTTGCACTAAATGACGTTGCCGAAGGAAAGTATATTCTGACCATAACCGATGCCCGATATGCCGATGATGCCACTACCCACTATTGTATGGTAGCCGATACATTTGAACTAAAACAACCGCTACCTCTGACTGTTGACATCGAAATAACCGACACAATTACCTGCCATGGCGACATCAATGGCAGCCTCACTGCACATGCCCGGGGAGGAGTAGTAATATCTGATAAAAACCCTTACAGTTACTTTTGGAAAAAACAAAATGAGGCTGGCGGTTTTGATATTCTGCCTGCACAAACCGATAGCGTAGCCCGAAACCTTAGCACCGGACGATATGCGCTCAATATAACCGATGCCAACGGCATTAGCCTGCAGGTTGATTCTGTCTTTACACTCGAAGAGCCTGCTCCGGTACGACTTACCGTTTTAAAACAAGATGTGGCTTGCTACGACGGTAATAACGGATGGATTAAGTTTAGCGCCACCGGAGGTACAGGTAAATTTCTGTATCGTTTCAGTGCGGGAGACACTCCGGGTGCAGACTGGACAGCATGGCCGGCCGACGATATGGTAAGTTACGCAAATTTGAGCTCGGGCAGCTATACCATAGAGCTAAAAGACACTAAAGGCTGTAACGCCAGAGTAGCAGACACAGAAGCGCCAGACGTTAGAACAGTTATCATCAGTCAACCCGATAAAGCTTTATCCATTACAAAACAGAAAGAAATAAATCCATTGGCCTACGGATATTCTGATGGATTGGTTGAAGCCCTGATAAGCGGTGGTACACCCCATGCTGATGGCAGTTACAGTTTCGGCTGGTTCCGATTGGATGGCAGCGAAATTACCAGCAATACATCGGCTACTGTGAACAGCGACGGGTATTTAGTAAGGCTGGCGGCGATAACCGATGGCCGGTATATACTCAAAGTAACAGACGCCAACCACCCCACCGACCCTGATGCTGACGGTTGTGTGACAACTGATACTTTTACAGTAGTACAGCCGGCACCACTTAAGGTAAGATTGGAGGTGCGCGATTCAATCCGCTGCAATGGCGATATAAGCGGCTCACTGATAGCTTATGCTACCGGAGGAATAAAGCATAAAACAGCGCTGCCTTATACCTATCAATGGAAAAAAGAGAGTACTTCGGGCAGCTTTGTGCCAATGGCAGATAAAACCGACAGCATCATTACCGACCTTAGCGCCGGACGATACGCCCTGAACATAACCGATGCCAATGGAATTAATCTGACTGAAGACACCGTACGCGTAATTACTCAGCCAGATGTTTTACAGCTATCTATCAATCAAACCAATATATCATGTTCGGGCATTCCGGATGGAACAGCCACCGCTTTAGTTGCAGGAGGAACACCACCTTACCGCTATGAGTGGAGCAATTCAGCCAATACACCATCCATCAACAATCTGGAAACCGGCATTTATATGCTTATAGTTCAGGACAAACACGGCTGCGAAATACGCCAGCAAGTAAACATCATACAACCGGACGGCATGACACTGACATTTGAAAAACAGGATCCTCTGTGTCACAACGACTGTAATGGTTCGCTCAAAGCGATAGTCACCGGTGGACGTGCGCCATACAGCTATCGCTGGACCGGCTCAGCATCGACCAGCCAAATAGCTTCGGAACTTTGCCCGGGCACATACAGTGTAGTGGTAACCGATGCCTCAGGTTGCTCTATTTCTAAAACAGAAAATCTGAAAAATCCTGAGTTGCCTGCGCTAAACGTTGGCGGCGACCGCTTTTTGTGTAACGGACAAAGCATTGATTATGATATAAGCCTGTCCGGACAAGATAATATCAGTTATGAATGGACTTCCGATAATGGTTTCAGCTCCGATAAGCCCAAAGTTACATTAAGCAAAACCGGACGATATACCGCCACAATAACCGATAGCCGTGGTTGTAGTAATACCTCGTCGTTCTATCTGAAATCGTCGGATGTGGTTATCGAAAATAATTTTGCAATGCCCACGCAGGCGTTTACCGACGAGCCTATAGTAGTGGTGAATACCACCTACCCTACCCCCGATAGTATCAGGTGGATATTGCCGGAATCGTCCGCAATAAAAGCTAAAAACGAAGCTTATGCCGAATTTGCAGTAGCTGATACAGGAGTTTATGTGATTAAACTCATTACTTTCAGAGGCAACTGTTTTGCCGAACAATCCAAGAAACTGATAGTAACGCAACGTTCAGAATTCAATGACAGTGGAACTCAGCTATCGCCGTTTATATTGGCCTTTGGCGTATCGCCTAATCCCAATCGTGGCAACTTTGCAGCACATATCACACTCAAAGAAGTAGCTCCGGCCATACTGAAGCTAATCAGTATAGGCAATAACCGGGTAGTAAATACACAGAACCTGTCAGGGAGCGACACATACACCGTGCCCGTCAATTTATCACTGCCGGCTGGCGTATACCTGCTTCTGCTCGAAACACCAAAAGGTAGCGTTTCGGTAAAAGTGATTATTATGTAAATGAGGAGTTTGAGAAGTTTACTATACTTGTAACCCATAACCAACAATATGAATTTTTTAAAAACATCTTCCGGTTTTTTTTTAGCCATGATATTGGCTGCTTGCGTACTGATTTTCAACAGCTGTTATAAAGAACAGGCTTTAATCGTAGATGCTGACTTTGGAGTAACTGTGATAAACGATGATTATTCGGTTCCGGTTAGTGTGAAAATTGAAAATCTCACTACCGGTGCCGATACTTACCGCTGGACTTTTGAGGGTGCCGAGCCTGCTTCAGCATCCACCAAAGCACCCGGCACGCTCAGCTACACCAAGCCCGGAAGTTACACCATCAGATTAGAAGCAACCAACTCGTACGGCGGTAAAGATACCTGTTCTTTCCGGTTGGTTATCGATCCGGTAATAATTCCCCTGTTTAAGGTAAACAACCTGCAATCATGGTATCCTGAAGTTACAGTACATATTGAAAACAAAACAATGGGGGCTACCACCTGGGAATGGACTTTTGAGCAGGGAATACCTGAAACATACAGTGGTGAGCAGCCGGGCCATGTAGTTTTCAAAAGCCCCGGCCCGCATCTGATACGTTTAAAAGCCGGTAACGGGCGCGAATTTTACACCAAAGATACCACCATAACGGTTTTACCTGATTTAGTTAATAACTTTGAGATAAGTTGGGAGAGCGCCGATAATGATATGCAGGTACCATTTACAGCTGTTTTGCAAAATAAATGTATTAGCGCTACTCATTACGAATGGAGTTTGAGCGGAGGTACGCCCCCGGCGGCCACTACCCCACAACCTACGGTAGTATATAACTCTCCGGGCGTTTACACCATCACACTTAAAGCATCGAATGATAAAAAAACAACCAGCACATCGCAAACAATCACCCTGTTGCCCGACAAAAATCTATATACATTTACAGATGTCAGGCTGGGAATTAACACTGCTCAAAACAGCATCGGATGTTATTTTTCGGCTATAGATGGACGGGTGCTCAGGAGCAACGAAATAAATGCCACGAACGGCAGTCGGGTTGATTTTGCGTTTTTCGGGCTCAACAGCTCTTTTACGCGTAACCGCTTTGTATCGCCCCATCAGGTACAGGATTATACCTTCGCCGCTATTCCCGGAGCCGTCAGTACGCGTACGCTCAACAAACAGGAAAATTGTAACTGCAACGGGTTATCACCTGCTGAGTTCGATGATATAACCGAGGGTAGGCAACTCAGTTTTATTTCGCTTTCGGCAAATGATGAGTCAGGTGAATTTGACTCCTCCCGGCTTCCCCGCATAGTGCTGTTCAGCACGGCCGATGGCCGACGGGGAGCCATCAAAGTAAAAGAGTACACATCAGCCGGTTTGCAAAGCTATATCGTTTGCGATGTGAAAATTATGAAACAACAATAAACCTGACTGTTTATTATTATACACAAAAAAATCAATTATAATCGCATTAAACACCCATGAGTAAGCTTACTTGCACACAAAAAAGGAATTATTAATAAATCCGACATCCTCTCAATCAGTCGGGAAGCCTCCCTTTCGGGGAGGTTGGAGGGTCTTTTAAACATATGAAAAATTATCTCCAAATAAGCTATTGGCATTACATACTGGCTCTGTTCGCACTATGTATTCAGGTGCAGGCGCAAACCTACACCAGCTCACCTGACTTAGGTAACCTGAAAGGTTCACTTTTAGAAAAAGTCAAAAACCCCGTCAAGGTTAACGGAGGCGCCTCATTCAACACCGTTTATACCCAAAATCAGGGCGATGGTGTAAGCAACGATCAGCCTTTATCGTGGATATTATCGGGCAATATCAACCTTACCGTGCTGGGAATTGCCTTACCCTTTAACTTCAATTACAGCAATAAAAAAGTAAGTTACACCAATCCATCGTTGAAATTCAACAGGCTGGCTCTCCATCCCAAATACAAAGCATGGACGGCTCATATCGGCGATATTTCCTCCACATTGACGCCCTATACGCTCAATGGTGTGCAATACACAGGTGGTGGCATTGAATACAACAAAGGTAAATGGCAGGCACAGGCTTTGGCCGGGCGATTTCTGAAAGCAGTTAAAGAAGATACGCTCCACTCCGTTCTGCCCTCGTACCGGCGTTTTGGCTGGGGTGCTAAAACCGTGTATACCGACGGAGGTAAAAAAGCTGCTTTATCTGTGTTTCATGCCCGCGACAACAAAACCTCCATACCACTACCCGAAAAAGAATCCAACCTGGCTATTAAACCAATGGAAGGTACTGCTTTTACTCTGGAAGGAGCATATCCGCTCATCAAAGCATTAGTACTCAATGTAGAGTACAGCGCCAGCATACTCACCCGCGATATAAGCCTTAGCGCCGATACTTCAGCAGCTTTCAACACACCGGGAAAAATCTTAGTCCTTACCTCAAACGGTTCTACCCGCGCCTATCAGGCTGTGAAGGCAGGCATTATTTATTCCTTCGGGCAATCGGGCATTGGTATAAATTACGAAAGAGTTGATCCCGGTTATCAAACTCCGGGAGGATATTTTTTTACCAACGATTTTGAAAACATGACCCTCAATATCACACAAAGCCTGTGGAAAGGTAAAGCAAACCTGTCGGCCAATGCAGGCCTTCAGCGCGACGATTTGGAAAACGCCAAACAAAACAATGTACGAAGGTTGGTTGCCGCCTGCAATCTCAATGTAAAACCGGGGCCTAAAGCCACCATGAACCTGACTTATTCCAATATGCAGGCATACACCTATGTCCGCAACGGTTTCGAAACAGTCAATCAGCTGACCCCTTATCAAAATCTGGATACACTCAGTTTCACACAATTATCCCAAAATGCCAATCTGAATATCAACTATATACTGGCACAGTCAAAAGAAATGGCGCAAACACTTACTGCCAATTGCACGTTTATGGAAACAGCCAAAAAAACAGGCGACATAATCCGCAATGGCGATGCCACCCGAATAATAAACGGAACTCTATCACACTCATTATCATTGCCCGGGAAGAGTTTCACCTTATCCTCGTCGGTTGCCATAAACTACAGTTATGCAGCTCTCACTACCAACTATACGTGGGGACCCACCATCAATATATCCAAAGCTCTTTTCAAGAAAGCACTGAATACCACTTGCGGTCTGGCTTATAACTCAACCACAGTTACCGACAAAAAAGTGAATGTGCTTAATATACGCGCAGGAGCATCTACCGTAGTGGCAAAAAAACACAATCTGAATATGAATATCGTATGGCAAAATAAAACAGGAAACGAAATATCATCGGCCAACTATTTTACAGCTACAGCAAGTTACGCCTATAGCTTTTGATAAGAGAAGCGAGGAGCGAGAAGCGAGTAGTGAGAAAACTGGAGTAAATGCAGGCGGTAACAGTTCCCCTCCCAAAACTACAACTAACTGAATAATTGAATAATTGAATAACCCAATAACTTAATAACTTAATAACTTAATAACTTAATAACTTAATAACTTAATAACTTAATAACTTAATAACTTAATAACTTAATAACTTAATAACTTAATAACTTAATAACTCAATAACCCAATAACCCAATAACACCTCGCTTAAAAGAACAAATTCATTTTTTTTCAACATCACGAATATTTTTTGCAGCTACAATGCACTAAAAGTCATTTTGTTATATTTTTTGTATAGATGATGTATAGACAGTTGAAGCTCAAACTGTTAGAATATTATATTATATTTGTCTGCGTCATGTTATCTGACTTTATAACAACCTGTTGAACCATTGCCACCAATTATGAAAAAACCTTATCTGCTAACCCTGCTACTATGCTGCCTGAGCTTTATAGCCATGGCTCAGCAGTATCCTGTGCAGGGATTTCTGCGTATCAACGCACCCTACCCGGCTTTCCTGAGCGACTATGCCAGCCCTTACAGCA